>Ga0056909_1000076_pt1 | contig 172535 bp, 160 predicted proteins | sample EBPBio102011_DNA_FD_62115 | JGI IMG/M metagenome (GOLD analysis project Ga0056909, IMG submission 62115) | Wastewater treatment Type I Accumulibacter community from EBPR Bioreactor in Madison, WI, USA - Reactor 1_1/10/2011_ DNA | ecosystem: Engineered > Bioreactor > EBPR > Anaerobic-Aerobic >... | reverse complement strand
GGAGTGCCTTCCGCTCAAGACTGCTTGTGACTTCGCAATCTCAAGTTTTCCTTGCCGGACAGGCACTTCCGTGCATTACCGCCCCGTGTCACCCCTCGACCCATGAAACGGCGAGGCTAGAAGGCGGTCTCCATCGCCCGGCGACGCACCTCGGTCTTGAAGCCGGCGCGGATCGCATCGATCGGCGCACCGTCCACGGGCAGGGTGGCATCGGGCGCGAAGAGCCAGCCGATGACCTCGGTGTCGTCCATGCCCCCGTCGGCGAGCACCGTGAAGGTGCCACGCAGCGCGGGCAGGGGTCCGTGCTCGTCGAGGAAGGCCGCGGGCACCGAGAGGGCCTTGTTCGGGCCGCGCCGCACCCCGATGAGGTCGCGGTCGTCGAGCCAGCGGCGCACGGTCGCGAGGCGCTCGCCGTAGCGCTCGACGAGGTCGGGCACCGTCACCCAGGCGGGCACCCGGTCGAGCGGGTCGGGCGAGTCCTGCAGGGCGTCCTGAGCGGATTCGGTCACGCGCCAAGCCTGCCATGTCGGGCGGCCGCCCACGTCATGGCGCGTGCGTGCCGAACGTGCCGTATGCCGCACCCCTGGCACGCACGCAGCGCTCCGGAAGACGCCGTCAGGGCTCCGTCGCGCCTCCACGGTGTGCGCCACCGCCTCGGCTAGCCTGCTGACGATCACTTGAGTCACATTCGTCCCATCGCTCCCACGTGAGGATTCCGCGTCCATGGTCTTCATCGCGGCACCGGCCCTGCCCGCCGACGTCGTCGCCCTTCCCGTGCTCACCCCGCCGACGACGGCGACCGTGCGCACCGCGACGAGCGCGCCCAACGGCTGGACGGAGTACCAGGTCAAGGGCGGCGACACCCTCATCGGCCTGGCGGCGATCTTCCGGACCACCCCGGGCGAGCTCGCCACCCAGAACGCCATCGCCAACCCGCGTGCCCTGCGCGCCGGCACGACCATCCTCGTCCCCCGCGGCGACGCCCCGTCTTCCCCCGCCGAGGCAGCACCCGCTGCTCCCGCTGCAGCCCCGGCGACGCCAGCGGCAGCCGGCCCCACGGCATACACGGTGAAGGAGGGAGACACCCCGTGGGCGATCGCCCTGAGCCACGGGATCAGCGTCCCGGCCCTGCTCAAGGCCAACGGCCTCACCACCAGGACACACATCCACCCCGGACAGGTCCGCCAGATCACGACGATGGCCGCCGCCGCGCAGGCCGCTCCGGCCAAGCCGGCCCCGGCTCCGGAGGCACCGGCAGCGCCCGCCCAGTCCGAGAGCGCGGACACCCTCTTCCCCGGACATGCGGGCACCCCGCCGATGTCGGCGAGCGTGGCCGAGAACCGCGCCCTGCTCGCCGCCGCGACCGTCCCGAGCCGCACCGCCACCCGCGACCTCATCGTCGCCACGGCCACCCAGCACGGGGTCGACCCGAAGCTGGCGCTCGCGATCTCGATGCAGGAGTCCGGCTGGAACCAGCGCAATGTCTCCGGGGCCAATGCGATCGGCGCCATGCAGGTCATCCCGTCGGGGGGACAGTGGGCCTCGGCGATGATCGGGCGCGAGCTGAACCTGCTCGACACGCGGGACAACGTGACGGCGGGCGTGGTCATGCTGCGCACGCTGGGCCGAATGGCCAGCAGCGAGGACGAGGTGATCGCGGCCTACTACCAGGGCCTGGCCTCGGTGCGGGCCAAGGGCTGGTACGACGACACCCACTTCTACGTCCGCAGCGTCAAGGCGCTCAAGGACCGTGTCTGACCCCACCCACGGTGGCCACGATGGGAGGAATGCGGGGTGAGCAGGGGTGAACACCTACACTCAGCGGGTGTCCACGCCCGCTCTGCCCGACCTCGTCGGTGAGGTGCTGGACGCCCGTTACGAGGTGCTCGAGCACGTCGCCGACGGCGGCATGGCCGTGGTCTACAAGGCGCTCGACACCCGCCTCGACCGTGAGGTCGCCCTCAAGGTCCTCAAGCCGCACCTCGTCCACGACGAGGAGTTCGTCCGCCGCTTCGAGCGCGAGGCGCGGGCAGCGGCCAGCCTCCAGCACGCGAACATCGTCGGCGTCCTCGACTACGGCCGGGACCGCGGCCACCTGTTCATCGTCCTGGAGTACGTCGCCGGACGCACCCTGCGCCAGATCATCGACGACGAGGGCTCCCTCACGCCCCGGGCGGCGCTCGACCTCATGGACCCGGTCCTCGACGCCCTCGGGCAGGCGCATCGCGCCGGGCTGATCCACCGCGACGTCAAGCCCGAGAACGTCCTCGTCCGCGAGGACGGCGTGGTCAAGGTCGCCGACTTCGGCCTCGTGCGTGCCGTGACCAGCCAGACGGTGACGAGCAGCAGCAGCGTCCTCCTCGGCACCGTCGCCTACGTCTCCCCGGAGCAGGTCGCCCGCGGCATCGCCGACGCCCGCTCCGACGTGTACTCCGCCGGACTGATCCTCTTCGAGCTGCTCACCGGGACCAAGGCGTTCACCGGCGAGCTGCCCGTCAACGTGGCGTTCATGCACGTCCACGAGGACGCCCCCCGGGTCTCCTCGCGCGCTGCCGGCACGCCCACCGCGCTCGACGACGCGGTCGCCACCGCCGCCTCCCGGGACCCGGATGCGCGTCCCGCCGATGCCCTCGCCTTCCGGTCCCTGCTCGCCCGCGTCCGCGCCGGCCTCACGGCCGCGCAGCTCGACCGTCGGCTCGGCCCGAGCGGTCCTCGCTCCTCGGCCGACACCCGTGGGGCGGTCGGCTCGGGCGCGAGCACGGCGGCGTTGCCGGTGGCCGGCCGCGCGCAGACCACCGCCTCGATCCCGACCTCGTCGTCGGCGTTGGCCACCACGCCCCCCCGTGCCGTGGCCCGCCGTCGGCGCCGCTGGCCCTGGGTGCTCGTGGCCCTCTCGGCCGCCCTCCTCGCCGCCACGCTGTGGGCGTTCACGTCGGGTCCGCTCGAGCCCACCCCGGTGCCCAAGCTCGCCGGGTCGGAGGTCGCGAAGGCCCACGAGGCACTCGCGGCCGTCGGGCTGACCGGGCGCGACTCCGAGGCCTTCTCCGAGGACATTCCGGCCGGGGTCGTCATCTCCTCCACCCCGACCGAGGGCACCACGGTCTGGAAGTGGAACACCGTCGACCTCGTCGTCTCCAAGGGCCAGGAGCGCTACGCCGTGCCCACGCTCGCGGGGGCGACACTGGACGCCGGCCTCCAGGCCCTGCGCGATGCTCGCCTGAGCAGCGGCACACAGGGACAGGAGTTCTCCGAGACCGTCCCCGAGGGCAGCATCATCTCGAGCGACCCGGTCGCGGGCACTCCCCTGCCACCCGGTGGCGCCGTCAACCTGGTCGTGAGCAAGGGTCGCCAGCCCATCGACGTCCCCGACTTCACCGGCAAGCCGTATGCCGATGCCGAGGCCGCGCTCACGGCCGCCGGGCTGGCCCCGACGGTCAGTGAGCAGCAGAACAGCGACACCGTCCCCAAGGGGTCGGTCATCAGCCAGCAGCCGGCGCGGGGCCAGCTCTTCAAGGGCGAGGCCGTGACCTTCGTGGTCTCCAAGGGTCCGGTGCTCGTGGCGGTGCCGGACGTCTTCGGCAAGCAGCAGGGTGAGGCCAAGAGCATCCTGGAGGCCGCCGGCTTCAAGGTGAGCGTCGAGAAGTTGCTGGGGGGCGTCTTCGGCACGGTGCGCTCGACCGACCCGGCGGCCGGCACGCAGGTCCCCAAGGGCTCGACCGTGACCATCCGAGTCGTCTGACGTGAGCACGCCTGATCGTCACGGGCGCCTCGCGACCGTCCTCCTCCTCATCGTCACGGCCGCGTGGGGCTCGACCTTCTTCCTCATCAAGGACCTCGTCGTCACCGTGCCGCCCACGGACTTCCTCGCGGTGCGCTTCACCATCGCCGCCGTGGCGATGTTCGCCCTCTTCCACCGGCAGGTGCGCCGGCTCACCCCTCGGGACCTGCGCCTGGGGCTGGTCCTGGGCCTGCTCTACGGCAGCGCGCAGGTGCTGCAGACGATGGGCCTGCAGCACACCGACGCCTCGATCTCGGGCTTCATCACCGGCACCTACGTCGTCCTCACGCCGGTCCTGGGCGCCCTGCTCCTGCGTGACCGGATCCCTCCGATGGCGTGGTTCGCCGTGCTGCTCGCGACCATCGGGCTCGCGGTGCTCTCCCTGCGCGGGCTGGCCATCGGCACCGGTGAGCTCCAGACCCTGATCGCCGCGGCCATCTATGCCCTCCACATCCTCGCGCTCGGCCGGTGGTCCACCTCCGAGACCGCCGTCGGCCTGGCGACGGTGCAGGCCGCCGTCATCGCTGCCGTCTGCCTGCTGGCCGCACTCCCCGGCGGCATCACCCTGCCGCAGGGGGGCGGGCAGTGGGCGTCGATGCTCTACATGGCCCTCGTCGCCGGGGCCTTCGCGCTGTGGGCGCAGACGTGGGCGCAGGCGCACGTCACGGCGACGCGCGCCGCCATCACGATGGCCATGGAGCCGGTGTTCGCGGCCCTCTTCGCCGTGCTCTTCGGTGGCGAGTCACTGACGGGGCGGATGCTCGTCGGTGGGGCCCTCGTCCTCGTCGCGACCTACCTGGTGGAGCTCCGCCCGCGGCGCCGTCCCGAGGCGACCGCGCTCGAGGACCCACCGGCCGAGGCGCTCCACCACGAGGCCTGACGCCACGCGCTACCCGGCGCCCTGACCGAGGACTTCCCGGAAGGCGGCGATCGCGGCGTCGGTCCCGGCGTCGTCGACGTCCAGGTGCCACACCAGCCGCACGCGGTCCTTGCCCGAGGGATAGGCGCGAATTCCCCTCTCCCCCACCGCTACTGCGACCTGTGCTGCAGAGCGACCGGTGCCGGACGTGTCGACCATGACGATGTTGGTCTCGACATCGGCGAGGGTGACGTACGGGCCGACCTCGGCGATCGCTTCGGCGAAGCGTCGAGCGCGACCATGGTCATCGGCGAGCCGCTCGAGATGGTGCTCCACGGCATACAGGCCGGCGGCGGCGAGGATGCCCGACTGCCGCATCCCGGCGCCGTACCGCTTGCGCCACACCCGTGCCCGCGCCATCGCCTCGGCCGAGCCGACGAGGACGGAGCCGACGGGCGCGCCGAGGCCCTTGGATAGGCAGACGCTCACCGTGTCGAACAACTGCCCGTATGCCGTGAGCTCGACTCCCGTGGCGACGTGGGCGTTCCACAGGCGGGCACCGTCGAGGTGCATCGGCACCCCCGTGCCGGCCAGGCCGTCCCGCAGGGCCCGGATCTCGGTGAGCGGCTGGATCGTGCCACCGCCGAAGTTGTGGGTGTTCTCGACGACGACGAGCTGGGTCTCGACCTGGTAGGGGCCGACCCCGGTCGTCACCATGGCGAGCGCGTCCTTGGCCACCAGCCGGCCGGCGGTGCTCGACCAGGTGCGCGAGGTGATGCCGGAGAAGACGGCCGCGGCGCCGAGCTCGGCCCGCACCACGTGGGCGAGGGCGTCGGCGAGCATCTCGCCACCGGGGTCGACGTGCAGGCGCAGCCCCAGCTGGTTGGTCAGCGAGCCGGTCGGCGCGAAGAGGCCGGCCTCGTGCCCGAGCAGCCCGGCCACCCGCTCCTCGAGGGCGCGCACCGTCGGGTCCTCCCCGAAGACGTCGTCACCGACCTCGGCCTCGGCCATCGCGCGACGCATCGGCGCCGTGGGCCGGGTGACGGTGTCCGACAACAGGTCGGCGACCCAGCCGGTGTCAGTCACGCGAGAGCATCTCGGCGACGAGGAAGGCGAGCTCGAGGCTCTGCTGGTGGTTCAGGCGGGGGTCGCAGACGCTCTCGTAGTTGTTCGCGAGGTCGGCGTCGAGGATCTTCTCCGAGCCGCCGATGCACTCGGTCACGTCATTGCCGGTGAGCTCCACGTGGATCCCACCGGGCACGGTCCCCAGCGCCTGATGGACGTCGAAGAAGCCGCGCACCTCGGCGACGACGTCGTCGAAGTCGCGGGTCTTGTAGCCCGAGGCCGAGCTGAAGGTGTTGCCGTGCATCGGGTCGCAGATCCAGGTGACCTGGGCACCGGAGGCGGTGACGCGCTCGACGATCGGCGGCAGGGCATCGCGGATCTTCCCGGCGCCCATTCGCGTGATGAAGGTCAGGCGCCCCGGCTCGCGGGCCGGGTCGATGACGTCGATCATGCGGAGCACGTCGTCGATGTCCGCGCCCGCCGAGACCTTGACGCCGACCGGGTTGCGCACCTTGGCGACGAAGTCGATGTGCGCACCGTCGAGGTCGCGGGTGCGCTCGCCCACCCAGATGAAGTGCGCCGACGTGTCGTAGAGCTCACCGGTGCGCGAGTCGATGCGCACCAACGGCCGCTCGTAGTCCAGGAGCAGTGCCTCGTGGGCGGCGAAGAACTCGGTGGTCTTCATCGCCTCGAAGTCGGCGCCGCAGGCGGCCATGAACTTCATCGCCTTGTCGATGTCGCGCGCGATCTTCTCGTAGCGCGCGTTCGCGGCGTTGGCGACGAAGCCCTTGTTCCAGTCGTGGACGTAGCGCAGGTCCGCGAAGCCGCCCTGGGTGAAGGCGCGCACGAGGTTCAAGGTGGCGCTGCTCGCGTGGTAGCCACGCACGAGGCGCTGCGGGTCGGGGCGCCGCGCCTCCGCCGTGAACGCGTAGTCGTTGACCATGTCGCCGCGGTAGGCGGGCAGGGTCACCCCGTCACGGGTCTCGGTGTCGCTGCTGCGTGGCTTGGCGTACTGCCCGGCCATCCGACCGACCTTGACGACCGGCACCGAGGCGCCGTAGGTGAGGACGGCCGCCATCTGGAGGATCGTCTTGACGCGGTTCTTGATGTTGTCGGCCGTGGCGTTCTCGAAGGTCTCGGCGCAGTCCCCGCCCTGCAGCACGAACGCCTCCCCGCGCGCTGCCGCGGCCATGCGGGTCTTGAGGACATCGCACTCACCGGCGAAGACCAGCGGCGGATAGGTCGCCAGGGTGTCGACGGCGGCCCGGAGGGCGCTCGCGTCGGGCCAGGTCGGTTGCTGCGCGGCGGGTCGTGCCTCACCGGTCCGGACGGCAGCCGGGGGGGCGGCGTCGGTCGTCGTACTCACCGGACAAGGATAGGTGGCGCCTGCTCGCTGCGGGCGACGGGCTCAGTCGGCGGACTCGCCGCGACCCTTGGCCTTCCGGGCCCGCAGCAGCCGGTCCTTCATCTGCGCGGCATACATGTCGACGTACTCCTGCCCGGAGAGCTCCATGAGGGCGTACATCACCTCGTCGGTGATCGACCGCAGGACGAAGCGGTCGTCCTCCATCCCGGCATACCGGGAGAAGTCCAGCGGCTCCCCCACCTTGATGCCGACCCTCATGACCTTGGGGATGATCCGACCCGTGGGCTGGACCTTGTCGGTGCCGACCATCGCCACCGGGATGACCGGCACCCCGCCCTCGAGCGCCATCCGCGCGACGCCGGTCTTGCCCTTGTAGAGCCGCCCGTCCGGCGAGCGGGTGCCCTCGGGGTACAGCCCGAGCAGGTCGCCGGCGCGCAGCACCTTCAGGCCGGCCTCGAGGGCGGCATTGCTCGCCTTGCCCCCGGAGCGGTCGACGGGGAGCTGCCCGGCCCCGCGGAAGAAGGCCCGGGTGAGCCGACCCTTGAGGCCGACCCCCTTGAAGTAGTCGGCCTTGGCCAGGAAGGTCATCTTCCGCGGGACGACGAGCGGCAGGAAGATCGAGTCGGAGAACGAGAGGTGGTTGCTGGCGAAGATCGCCGGGCCCTCCGCCGGGATGTGCTCCTCCCCCTCGACCCACGGTCGGAAGAGCAGCTTGAGGACGGGCCCGAGGATGACCGTCTTGAGCAGCCAGTAGAACAACGGGCTCCCTTTCCGAGGACGACCTTGGCAGCGTAGTCGAGGCACCGGTATGCCGTTGGGAGACAATGGGGCCATCACCGGTTGACGAGGAGTGCCATGACCAGCGAGGACCCGCAGGACCCGGCGCGCGCCGGCGACCTGCCGGATGCCGTCGTGGACGCGCGCTTCGCCGAACTCGTCGCCGACTGGGACCCGGCGCTCCCGACGGACCGGCCGACTCCGCCCGAGGTCCCCGAGGAGTCGCCGAGCCCGGCGGCCGGCACCCCGATCGTCCTCGACATCCCGGTCTGGCGCGGCCCGACGACACCCACGCCGTTCGAGACGATCGAGGACGAGCTCGACGAGGAGGGCTACACGCCCGGGCCGGTCGACCTGCCCCCCGGCGAGGACCTGCACTACTGGGGCGCGGTCGCGGGGCTCGTCCTCGGGCCGGTGCTCGTGCTCTACGTCGCCTTCGCCCGCCCGTTCTATGCCACCTGGTGGCTGCTCGCGGGCCTCGGCCTCTTCGTGGGCGGCTTCCTCCTGCTCGTGCTGCGCGGCCCGGCTCGCCGCGAGGAGGACGATCCCGACGCCGGCGCCCGCGTCTGAGCGGCGGCCCGGTGCGCCGGGACGGACCCCGTCAGGCCGGGACGAGGTCGACCCAGACCGGGCGGTGGTCGGAGGCGGCCCGCACGTCGGACTCGTCGAGCCGGGCCGGCCGGCCCTCGACGACCCTGACGTCGTCGGTGACGAAGACGACATCGAGGGCCAGCCGGGGCGCGTGCGCGGGATAGGTCGGTCGGTCGCCGGTGACGACACGCAGGGGTGCCGCGAGGGCGCGGTAGGCCGCGCCGTCGGCCAGCTCGTTGAGGTCACCGGCGACCACGAGGGGTCCCGGCAGCCCGGCGAGGCGCTCGAGGACGGCGGCCACGTGGCGTTGGCGTTCGGTGGCCCGCAGCGACAGGTGCAGGCTCACGGCCGTGAGCGCCGGCCATCCCGGCGCGGCGAGCTGCGCCACGGCATACCCCCGCGTCCGGTCGAGCAGGGCTGTGCTCAGGCGCTCGTGAGCGGCCACGGTCACCGTCACGGCGGGCGAGACCAGGATGGTGGTGCCGCCGCTGCCCCGGTGGTGACCGACGGTGCGCATGCCGCACTCCCTGGCGAACCGAGCCACCCGCCACGCGCCGCCGAGTCGGCGCGGCACCTCCTGCAGGCAGAGCACGTCGGGGGCCAGGGACCGCACGACCCGGGCTGCGGCGCTGCGGTCGTCGAGGAAGTCGCGCGTGTTGTAGGACGCGACGCGCAGGACGGTCACGACGCGAGGGCCGCCCGCGCGAGGTCGGCGGCGCCGATGACGCCGGCGTCGTTGCCGAGCGCCGCGGCCACGATGTTGGCCTCGGGTCGGTAGCCGCGGCCGGTGAGCTGTCGGCGGAAGGCCTCCCGGGCCGGGTCGAGCAGCAGGTCGCCGGCCGCACTCACGCCGCCACCGATGACGAAGGTGCCGGGGTCGAGCGCGGCGGCGAGGTTGGCGATTCCGATCCCGAGCCAGCGCCCGACCTCACTGATCAGCTCGATGGCGAGCCGGTCTCCGCGCTGGGCGGCCTCGGTGACCGCCGGGCCGGTCAGCGTCTCGGCGCTGCCACAGACCTGCGCGAACAGGTCGGTGATGACCGGCGACCCCGCCGACATCAGGGCGCGGGCCTCGCGCACGATGGCATTGCCCGAGGCGTACTGCTCCCAGCAGCCCCGGTTGCCGCACTGGCAGCGGATTCCGTCCGGCACGACCTGCATGTGCCCGAACTCCCCGGCGATGCCGTGCCGCCCGCGGACCACCTGGCCGCCGAGGACGATGCCGCCCCCGATGCCGGTCCCGAGGTTGACCATCACGAGGTGGCTCTCCCCCCGCCCGGCGCCGAAGCGGTACTCCGCCCAGATCGAGGCATTGGCGTCGTTGTCGACGACGAGCGGCAGGCCGAGCCGGTCCCCCAGCTGGTCCCGCAGCGGCTCGTTGCGCCACGAGAGGTGGGGAGCGAAGACGACGGTGGCACGGTCCTCGGCGACGAAGCCCGCCGCTCCGATCCCGACGGCGGCGACCTCGGGGTGCAGGCCACGCAGCTCCTCGACGACCGAGGCGATGGTGTCCTCGACCACCCGCGGGCTCCTGGAGCGGTGCGGGGTGTCACGCCGGGCCCGGGCGAGGACCGTGCCCGATCCGTCGACGACTCCGCCGGCGACCTTGGTCCCGCCGATGTCGATGCCGAGGGTGAGCGGCTCGGTCACAGTGCACCTCCGGAGGCGATGGTCTGGGTCGTCGCTTCGAGCGTGGCATCGGTGTGGCCGTCGGGGCCCCCGTGTGGGTGGTAGCTCGCGGGCCGGCGCACGACGGGGACCTCCTCGACCACGGTGCGCGGGCGCCGGGGCCGGGCTCCACCGGAGGGTCGTTCGTGGGCGTGACCGGCGCGGTCGGCGTCCTCGGGGCCAGGGTCGGCGTGCGCATCAGCGCCGCGCCGCACGGCCAGGTCGGCCAGGGTGCTGGCCGCGAGGGTCGCGACATCGGCCAGGGACCGGAGCGTGTCCGGGCTCAGCTCGCGCACCAGGGTGATGCCGCGACACACCGGACACCAGGTGCACGACTGGGCACTGCCCATCGGCACGTGCTGGTGGTCCGAGGCGACCCCCGAGGGCTCAGTGCCGGGCGCGCCACCGGCTGCGCTGCCGTCGGCGCCGCCCAGGGCCTGCAGCAGGCGCGCGGTCTCCTCGGCCACCGACCCGAGAGCGGCGTCCCAGTCCCGGGCAGCGCTGCCGTGCTCGTCATCGGCCACGCGGCCACACCTCCTCGTTCCGCACGAAGCGTACGGTCAACTGGCCCTCACCGACCGATGCGGTCCCCACAGCGCACCGTCGGAGGGTGGAGGGCAGGGTCAGGATGCGCCGCTCGGGACCGGCGTGCACGACGAGGTCGTCGCCGCGGCGCTGGACCCGCACCTCCTCGGCGTCGGCGAGGCCGATTGGCGCGTGGAGCACGAAGTCCTCCCCCTCGGCCACCACCTCGACGCGAGGGGGGCGCACGTCCTCGGTGAGTGCCCGGGGCGTCCCGCCCAGCACGGTGCGGCGCCCCGCGAGCGCCGCGAGGGCGGGGACACCGATCGGCTCGCCCGCGAGGTGGGGGCTCGCGGTCACCGGTATGCCGTCGAAGGACTCCTCGATGAGCCGGAGGCCCTCGGCCTGCGAGCGGTTCCACGCGGCCCGCCAGCTGTCCTCCCCCGGGGGCAGGACCCGGTTGACGATGACCTCGTCGACGGCATACCCGTGGAGGGCGAAGGCCGACCGGAGCCGTCGCGCCTCGGCGATGACGACGCGTTCCGGGGTGAGCACGATCCGCACGCTGGCGCGCGGTCCGGTGAGCAGGTCCCGGCACCGCCCCATGAGGCGTCGCCAGGTGGACACGACGGCGAACACCTCGGGCCCGGGCAAGGGCAGCCCGGTCGCGGCGGCTGCCGCCGGGCGCAAGGTGGTGAGCAGGCGTCGTTGCGAGGGCAGCAGCCGGTCGAGGTGCCAGCCGATGATCTCGGGCAGGGCGAGCAGGCGAAGGGTCTCGGCCGTGGGGGCGCAGTCGACGACGATGAGGTCCCACTGGCCGCTGTCGGCGGCGAGCGCCAGGGCCAGCAAGGCCGGGATCTCATCGGCCCCGGGAAGGGTGAGGACCTCGTCGGCGACGAAGGGGTCGACGTCCAGGCCCTCGAGGAGCCCGAGGAGGTGGTCGCGCACGAGGGCCCAGTTGGCCTCGACGTCGGTGTGGCGGTCGACGGCGAGGGCGGCGAGGACACCCGGCGATTCGGTGGTCGGCTCCCGACCGGCGTCATCCGCCTCCTCCGCACGGCCGAGCAGGTCGACCCGGTGGCTGGCACGCCAGCTCGTCGCCGACCGGAGGTCGACGTCGAGGACGTCCCCGAGGGAGTGTGCCGGATCGGTGGAGACGATGAGCACGCGGGCGCCCGCCGCGGCCTCCGCGACCGCGATCGAGGCCGCCGTCGTCGTCTTGCCCACTCCCCCCTTGCCGGTGACGAGCAGGAGGCGAGGAGCGCGCGCGCTCACGCGGAGAGGGACTCGGCGCGCTTCTTGAGCTCCTTGAGCGCCGTGTCGATGATGACCTTTTCCGCCTTGCGCTTGAGCATCCCGATCATCGGGATCCGGACGCCGACCTCGAGGTCGTAGACCACCTTGGTGCCCTTGTCGAGGGCGCTCAGGGCGTAGGTGCCGTTGAGGGCGGTGAGGACACCGGCCCGGACCAGGCTCCACGAGACCTCGCCGGTGCCATCGGCCTCGATGCCGTCCCAGTCGTACTTGAGGACGTAGGTGTCCTTGATCGCGCCCGCATCGAGGACGTACTCGACCTGGTCGGCCCACCCGTCCCCGTCCTCGGTGAGGACGGTGGCCTCCTTCACCTGCCCGGCCCACTCGGGGTAGGCCTCGAAGTCGGCGATGATGTCGAGCACCACACCGGGGTCGGCGGCGATCTCGATCGAGGAGCGGGTGCTGTCGGCCATGAGGCCCAAGGCTATCCCGGCGCGGAGCCTGCCGCGGCCAAGGCGAGGAGCCGCCGCTGCCAGGCCGACGTGAGTTCCGGCACGCTCGTGCCGAGGACCTCCTCGACCGCGCGGGCCCCGGCGGCCTCGACGTCCGGCGCGGCAGCGGTCGTCGTGGCGCGCTCGATGAGCTGCCGCACGGCGTCGGCGCCGTAGGTCTCCTCGAGGAGGGAGACGAGGACCCAGCTGCGTTGGTAGCTCAGGTCGAGGCGCGCGGTGCGGCCATCGAAGTCGACGGCCGTCGGCAGGTGCGCCGGCGCGCCGTTGGCGCGGACGTCGGCCAGGGCCGCGGCCGCGATGCGCTCGGGGGGCAGTCCGGTCGGTGCGTAGGCCACGGTGTCGGCGAAACCTTCGACCAGCCACGCCGGCGCCGACCCGGTCAGGGCGGAGCGGAGCAGCACGTGGACGGCCTCGTGGACGAGGACGAAGCGGCGCCCCTCGTCGCTGAGGCGGTCGAGGCCCTGCGGGTTGAGCACGACGCGGTCCGCCGTGGCGCGCCCGTCGGGGCCGACCGGCCCCTCGGTCACGGCGGCCACTTGGTCCAAGCGGTCCACGGAGCGGTCCAGGAGGGCAGCAGCCTCGGCGGTCGACGACGCCACGATGACGACGAGAGGGGCCGGGAACGGGCTCGTGGGCCACGCCCGGGCGGCGGCCTCGACCGCAGCGTCGGCCTGGTGGGCGTACCAGGTCGCGGTGTCGGCATCGATCGCGCCGACGACGACCGCGTGCTGGCCACGTGTGGCTCGGGCTCCCGCGGACCACCAGGGTGCGCTCAGGGTCGGAGTCGCCCGGTGCCCGGCGATCCGCCATCCGGAGGCGCGGCGGACGAGGGTGAAGTGCTCCTCGGTCCGGGTGTCGGCGCGCTCACCGGTCAGCCGGCTCACGCACGTCACCGTGACGCCGAGGTCTGCACCACCCCCGGTCGGTCGGACGTCGGCATAGTCGAAGCGGGCCCAGGGCAGCGCCGAGAGCAGGGCGAACTCCGCCACCAGGGCGGAGGTGGTCGCCTGCAGGTCCTCGAGCGTCGCGCGCCACGCCTGCTCGTCGCGGTCACGGACGGCGTGGGCCCGCGCATCGAGCAGGCTGCGGACCGCAGCCAAGGAGGCCGGCGACAGGGTGGTGTGCGACAGGGAGGCGTCCGCGGGGCGAGCGGCGCAGCCGGCGAGCAGGCCCGCGCACGCCGTGGCGACCACCGCCACGAGCGCGACCAGGACCGGGCCTCGCCTCGACCGGGTCATCCGACGGCGAGCTGCCCGGGACCTCGCCGGCGGGCCCGTGCCGTGGCCACCTCGGACGGCGTGACGAGGCCGGCGTGGGCCAGCACCTCGAGGGCACGGACCTCGTCCCGGTCGAGGGGAAGGTCCTCGGGCCCGGCCCGGTGGGGCGGCTCGAGCGCGAGCAGCGCGGTGACCATGCAGTCGGCGCAGGCGTGCTCCCGCACCGGGCAGGTCGCGCAGGCGATGGTCAGGCTCGGACCGAGCAGCGGGTGACGGGAAGCCATGATGCTCACCCCTTTCGTTCGTGATGGAACCACGCTAGGAGGCAGGTCTGACAACCCGTCCCGGGGTGCGGGCCGAGCAGCGGACGGACGCTCGACGAGCGGCCGATGAGCAGCCGACGAACGGCCACTGGGCGGCCGACGAGCGGCGTGGCGGCCGGGGAGTGTCAGACCTGCCCTCTAGCGTCCCGGGCATGAAGATGGTCCAGGGCACGCTCGACGACCTGGGCACCCCCCTGCACGAGGTGACCTTCGTCGTGGTGGACCTCGAGACCACCGGCGGCAGCCCCACCGAGTGCGGCATCACCGAGATCGGTGCGGTCAAGGTGCGTGGCGGCGAGGTGCTCGGCGAGTTCCAGACCCTCGTCAACCCGGGCGAGTCCATCCCTGCCTTCATCTCGGTCCTGACCGGCATCACCGACACGATGGTGGCAGGCGCGCCCCGCATCGAGGTCGCGATCCCGGCCTTCCTCGACTTCGCGGCCGGCACGGTCCTCGTCGCCCACAATGCCGGCTTCGACATCTCCTTCCTCAAGGAGGCGAGCGCCCGGGTCGGTCGGCCCTGGCCCGGTTTCCCCGTGCTCGACACCGTCCACCTGGCCCGGCAGCTGGTCACGCGTGACGAGTCCCCCAACCACCGGCTCTCCTCCCTGGCCCGCGTGTTCCGCGCCACGACCACCCCGGACCACCGCGCCCTCCACGACGCGCGCGCCACCGTCGACGTCCTCCACGGCCTCATCGCGCGCGTCGGTGCGCAGGGCGTCCACAGCCTGGAGGAGCTCAAGGCCTACTCCTCCCGGGTGCCGGCCACGACCCGGCGCAAGCGCCACCTGGCCGACGGGTTGCCGGACGCCCCCGGTGTCTACGTCTTCAAGGACGGCCGCGGGCGCGCCCTCTACGTCGGGACCTCGGTGTCGATCCGCACCCGGGTCCGGTCCTACTTCACCGCCTCCGAGGGGCGGCGCCGGATGGCGGAGATGGTCAGGATCGCCGAGTCGGTGACCCCGATCGTGTGTGCCACCGCCCTGGAGGCCGAGGTGCGCGAGCTTCGCCTCATCGCCGAGCTCAAGCCGCCCTACAACCGCCGCTCCCGCCACCCGGAGAAGGCGGTCTGGGTCAAGCTCACCGTCGAGGCCTTCCCGCGCCTGTCGATCGTGCGCCAGGTGGCTCCCGACGGGGCGCACTACGTCGGCCCCTTCTCCTCGCGAGGACGCGCCGAGGAGGCCATCGCGGCCGTCCACGAGGTCATCCCGCTCCGGCAGTGCACCGAGCGGCTCTCCCCTCGGCGAGCCCGACCCGCGTGCGCGCTGGCCGAGCTCGGCCGGTGTGGCGCACCCTGCGCCGGTCACCAGACGCCGGAGGAGTATGCCGTCCTCACGGCCTCCGCCGTCGCCCTGATCTCCGGCGACGGGCGGGCCGGCATGGCCGCACTCCGCGAGCGGATGTCGGTCCTCAGCGACCGGGAGCGCTTCGAGGATGCCCGGGCCGTGCGCGACCGGATGCTCACGCTGGTGCGCGGCGCCTCGCGAGCCCAGCGCCTGGCTCCCCTCTCCCGCATCCCCGAGCTGGTGGCCGCCCGCCGGCACCTCACGGCCGGTGGCTGGGAGCTGATCTGCGTGCGCCACGGGCGCCTGGCCGGGAGCACGCGTTCCCCCCGCGGCGCCGACCCGATGCCGCACGTGGACGCCCTGCGCGCCAGCGCGGAGGTGGTCCCCGCTCCGCTCCCCCCGGCCCCGGCCGCGCACCCCGAGGAGACCGAGCTGGTCCTGCGCTGGCTCGAGACCCCGGGCGTGCGGATCGTCGACGTCGACGGGGAGTGGACCTGCCCGGTCGGCGGAGCCAGCGCCGCGCGCGAGGAGCTCGAACCCCTGGAGGTCTCCCGTGCGCGCACGCCGGGGTTCGCGGCCACGGGCTGAGCCGGCCAACTAGGCTGGCCGTCGTGATCACCGCCATCGTCCTCATCACCGCCGACGTCGACCGGATCCCCGAGGTCGCGCAGGAGATCGCCGACCTCGACGGCGTGACCGAGGTCTACTCGGTCGCCGGTGACGCCGACCTCATCGCGATGGTGCGGGTGCGTGCCCACGAGGAGCTGGCCGACGTCATCGCCGACCGCCTCAACAAGGTCGCGGGCGTGACCGGCACGGCGACCCACATCGCCTTCCGCACCTACAGCCGCCACGACCTCGAGACCGCGTTCAGCCTCGGCCTGGGCTAGTCAGGGCGCAGCGGCGCGCCTCAGGCCGGGGTCCGCGCCGCCGAGATGGCGATCCACCGGTCCAGCGCCGCCGCCGCGAGCCCTGAGTCGATGACCTCGGCGGCACGCCGGATCCCCTCGCGCACGGCCGCGGCGAGCGAGTCGTCGTCGACGACCTCGGATCGGGCAGCCAGGGCCAGGGCGGCGCCGGCGTTCATGAGGACCGCGTCCCGCACCGGGCCGCGTGCTCCACCGAGCACGTCCCGGGCCACGTCGGCGTTGTGGGCGGCGTCACCGCCCCGGAGGGCGGCCAGGGGGGCACGCTCGAGGCCCACGGCCTCGGGGGTGATCACGTGGGCACGCACGGCACCGTCGCGGACCCACCAGACGTCCGAGGCGTCCGAGAGGGTCAGCTCGTCGAGGCCGTCCCGGCCGCGGAAGACCACCGCGTCGCGCTCCCGGGCCGCGAAGACGCCGGCGATGAGCGGGGCGAGCCGGGGATCGGCGACGCCGACCGCGGCATACACGGGTTGGCCGGGGTTGGTCAGCGGGCCCAGCATGTTGAAGGCGGTGCCCACGCCGAGCTCACGGCGGGCCACGGCGGCGTGCCGCATCGCGGGGTGGAAGGCCTGGGCGAAGCAGAAGGTGATGCCGGCCTCCGCGGCCACCTCGGCGACGGCCGAGGGTGTCAGGGACAGCGACACGCCCAACGCCTCGAGGACGTCGGCTGAGCCGGAGGCCGAGGAGGCGGCCCGGTTGCCGTGCTTGACCAGGGTCAGGCCGGCGCCGGCGAGGACGATCCCCGACATGGTCGAGATGTTGACCGAGTTGTGCCGGTCGCCGCCGGTGCCGACGATGTCGATCGTCTCGCCGGCGACCTCGATCCGCAGGGCGTGGTCCAGCATGACGTCGGCGAGCCCGTGGAGCTCCTCCACCGTCTCGCCCTTGGCCCTGAGGGCGACGAGGAAGCCCGCCACCTGGACCGGGGTGGCCTCCCCACCCATGATCTCGGCCATGGCCCAGGCGGCCTCGTCCTGGGTGAGGTCGCGTCCGGCGAGCAGACGGGTGAGCAGCTCCGGCCACGTCGTGGACGGAGAGGCTGCGGGGGTCGTCACCGGTCGCGTGAGGCGCGAGCCAGTCGCGCGATGGCGTCGGCCACGGCGATCGGGTCCAGCGGGTGCGGCACGGCCTCGTCGGCGAGGGACCAGCCGGCGAGCCAGCCGTCCTGGGGGCGCCCGGTGAGGACGAGCACCGGCGGGCAGTCGAAGACCTCGTTCTTGAGCTGGCGGCAGAGCCCGAGCCCACCGACCGGCGTGGCCTCGCCGTCGAGCACGACGAGGTCGTACCCGCCGCCATCCAGCGCCTCGAGGACGGCCGGGGCGGTGGCGCACTCGTGCCACTGGGTCACCTCCACGTCCCGGGCCGGACGCCGACCGGCCGCAGCGCGCACGCTGTCGCGGGTCGTGACGTCGTCGCTGTAGAGCAGCACCGACACCTGGGCCAGGTCCGAGGCACCGGTCCGGGGGTGAACGGGGGCCTCGAGAGCGGCCGAGGGCGTGGTCGAGGAGGTCATGGCGGAATCCTACTCACCCCCGATTTCGGCATTCGTCGACCCCAACCGGGGGGTCGGGGCAGCGGAGCCGTCCGATTACCGACATAATGGCGCCCGTGGCGAATGCAGCAGTGATCCAGAGTCGTGGCTCGGGCGCGGTCCCGAGCATCCCGGGGCACGGTCCGGCGACCCGGCCCAACATGGTCGCAGTGGGGACCATGGTGTGGCTGTCGAGCGAGTTGATGTTCTTCGCAGCCCTGTTCGCGTTCTACTTCACCATCCGTGGCCACGAGCCCGGGCTGTGGGCCGAACGCACCGCGATGCTCAACATCCCGTTCGCCGCGGCCAACACCACGATCCTCGTCATCTCCTCGCTGTGGTGCCAGATCGGTGTCCACCGGGCCGAGCACGGTCAGGCGGCACGCACCGGGTCCCTGCTGCAGGTCGGCAAGTGGGGCATGCGTGAGTGGTACGTCCTCACCTACATCTTCGGCTCGATCTTCGTCGCCGGCCAGGTCTACGAGTACGCCCACCTCATCCAGGAGGGCGTCACCCTCTCCAGCGACGCCTACGGCTCGGTCTTCTACCTCACGACCGGCTTCCACGGCTTGCACGTCACCGGCGGCCTCATCGCCTTCCTCCTCATCATCGGGCGCACCTTCACCACCCGCCGCTACTCCCGCATGCAGGAGGCCGGCGCCGTGGTGACGTCCTACTACTGGCACTTCGTCGACGTCGTGTGGATCGCGCTCTTCGCGATGATCTACATCCTGCGCTGACCGCTGACTTCCCCGCCCGACCGGACCGAGACGAAAGAACACGCATCGTGAACGCACTGGCCGCCCGCCGTCGACACCCTGCAGCGATCGGGATCCTCCTGCTCATCGGCCTCTTCCTCATGGGAGCGGCCTACGCGGCGATCGCGCCCAGGCCGGCGGAGGCCGCCGTGAGCAGCGCCACCCAGGTCGACGAGGGCAAGCAGCTCTTCCTCGCCAACTGCGCCTCCTGCCACGGCCTGAATGCCGAGGGGCGGGCCACCGGCGCCGGCGCCTCGGTCGCCGGCCCTGCGCTCGCCGGCGTGGGCGCCGCGGCCGTGGAGTTCCAGATGGGCACCGGCCGTATGCCGATGCGCGCGCCGGCCGCCCAGGCCCCGCGTGACGACCGGATCAAGTTCACCGAGGAGCAGATCACCGCGATCGGCGCCTACGTCGCCTCGCTGGCCCCCGGTCCGTCGGTGCCCTCCGAGGAGGCCGTCGACCCGGCGCGCGGTGACGCGGTCAAGGGCGGCGAGCTCTTCCGCGTCAACTGCGCCATGTGCCACAACTTCGCCGGCGCCGGCGGTGCCCTCACGCGCGGCAAGTACGCCCCCGCCCTCACGGGTGTGGCTCCCAAGGACATCTACATGGCGATGGAGACCGGCCCGCAGTCGATGCCCGTCTTCAACGACACCAACCTCACGCCCGAGGCCAAGCGCGACATCATCGCCTTCCTCACCGCTGTCAACGAGGAGCCCAAGGCCGGTGGCTTCACGCTCGGCTCCTTGGGCCCGGTGAGCGAGGGCATGTTCGCCTGGATCTTCGGCCTGGGCATCATGGTCGGCTGCGCCATCTGGCTCGGCAACAAGGCGGCCTGATGATGACGGCCACCCTCGCCCTTCCCCTCACCACCATCCGCACGTCGACAGGATCGAAGACCCGATGAACGAGCAGGACACCACCCGAGCCGGGGACGTGCTCCCGGCCGAGGAGTTCGGCGCCGAGGCCGTGCGCCTCGATCAGGGCCACGTGGTCGGCCACGGCGGCATCCCCGAGGTGTTCCAGAACCCTGGGCTCCCGCCGCACGCGCCGCGCACCACGGACCTGTCCGAGGCCGCTGCCAAGCGCGCCGAGAAGCAGGTCGCCGCGCTGTTCGCCCTCTCCATCGTGGGGACGATCGTCTTCGTGCTCGCCTACTTCCTCGTCGACATCCGGGCCACGACCTACGTGCCCGGCATCGGCGTGATGGCGCTGCAGCACCTCCTGCTGGGCATCGGCATGGCGGCCGCACTCCTCGGCATCGGCTTCGGCGCGGTCCACTGGGCCAAGACGCTGATGCCCGACGAGGAGGTCGTCGAGATGCGCCACCCGATGCGCAGCTCGGACGCCGACCGCGCCGCGGTCGTGCAGACCCTCACCGACGGCGGTGAGGCGGCGCAGATCAACCGTCGCCCGCTCATCAAGTACACCCTCGGCGGCGCACTCGGCCTGTTCGCCGTGCCCGTCGTGCTCCCGGTCCTCGGCGGCCTGGGCCCGATGCCGCAGAAGTCGCTCTCCCTGACCTTCTGGAACGGCGGCCCCTCCGGCCCCGGCGAGGAGCCGACCTTCACGCCGATGCGCCTCATGCGCGACCCGGAGAACACCCCGATCAAGGCCTCCGATGTGACCATCGGGTCGGTCTTCCACGTCCTCCCCGAGGGCCTGCTCGACCTCGAGCACGGCGTCCTGGAGGAGAAGGCCAAGGCCGCGGTGCTGCTCATGCGCCTGGACCCCAAGGACATCAAGGTCCAGAAGGAGATCGACTGGGGCCACCAGGGCATCGTCGCGTACTCCAAGATCTGCACCCACGTCGGATGCCCGGTCGGTCTCTACGAGCAAGGCACCCACCACCTGCTGTGCCCGTGCCACCAGTCGACCTTCGACGTCACGCAGGATTGCAAGGTCATCTTCGGCCCGGCCAAGCGCGCGCTGCCGCAGCTGAAGATCACCGTCGACGACGAGGGCTACCTCGTCTCCGCCCAGCCGTTCCGCGAGGCGGTCGGCCCGAGCTTCTGGGAGCGTGGATGATGACCACCGCGAACGCACGCCCGGCTGACGCCCTCCGGGCCGACGACCGGCCGGTGAGCACGAGGACCCCGAGCGCGGGAGCCCGCAAGATCGGTGGCGTCGCCGGCTGGGTCGATGACCGCACCGGTGCCGCCAAGGGCGTCGGGTACCTCATGAAGAAGGTCTTCCCCGACCACTGGAGCTTCATGCTCGGCGAGATCGCGATGTACTCGATGATCATCGCCCTCATCTCCGGGGCCTTCCTCACCCTGTGGTTCGTCCCGAGCATGGGCCACACGGTCTACGACGGCTCCTACGCCCCGCTGCGGGGCGTGGAGATGTCCGAGGCCTACGCCTCCACCCTGCACATCTCCTTCGACGTGCGCGGCGGCCTGATCATCCGGCAGATCCATCACTGGGCTGCCCTGATGTTCGTCGTGGCCGTCGTGGTCCACATGTTCCGGGTGTTCTTCACCGGCGCCTTCCGCAAGCCGCGTGAGCTCAACTGGGTCATCGGCTCGGTGCTCGCGCTCCTCGCCATCGTCGAGGGCTTCTCGGGCTACTCCCTGCCCGACGACCTGCTCTCCGGCACCGGTATCCGCGCCATGCAGGGCTTCGTCCAGACGGCGCCGGTCATCGGCTCCTACCTCGTCTACGGCATCTTCGGTGGGCCCTTCCCCGGCGAGGCGATCATCCCGCGGCTCTACAGCGCGCACATCCTGCTGCTGCCCGCGGTGATCATCGGCCTGTTCACGGCGCACATCCTCCTTGTCGCCATCCAGAAGCACACCCAGTACCCCGGCCCGGGTCGCACCAACGACAATGTCGTGGGCTTCCCGGTCATGCCGGTGTATGCCGCCAAGGCCGGCGGGTTCTTCTTCATCGTCTTCGGCGTCATCGCCCTCATCGCCGCGGTCATCTCGATCAACCCGGTCTGGGGCTACGGCCCCTACGACCCCTCCCCCGTGACCGCCGGCTCCCAGCCCGACTGGTACATGGGCTTCGCCGACGGGGCCCTGCGCCTGCTGCCCGGCTGGTTGGAGTTCACCGCCCTGGGCTACACGCTCTCGCTCAACATCATGCCCGGAGCGCTCATCCTGCTGCCCTTGGTCTACGTCGTCGTCGGGGTCTACCCCTTCGTCGAGCGGTGGATCACCGGTGACGACCGTGAGCACCACCTCCTCCAGCGCCCCCGCAACGCGCCCGTGCGCACCGCGATCGGCATGGCGGGCATCACGATGTACTCGGTCCTCATGTTCGCGGCCGCCAACGACATCATGGCGATCAAGCTGCACATGTCGATCAACGACATCACCTACTTCCTGCGGACCGCCTTCTTCGTGGCCCCGTTCATCGTCTTCTGGGTCACCAAGCGGATCTGCCTCTCGCTGCAGCGGGCGGACCGCAACAAGGTGCTCCACCAGCGCGAGTCGGGCACGATCATCCGCACGCCGGAAGGTGCCTTCTTCGAGCGTCACGAGGGCCTCAGCGAGTACGAACGCTGGAAGCTCGTCGACTTCGAGCCGGTCGCCCCGATCCAGCTCGAGCAGCGGGTCGACGCCAATGGCGTCGAGAAGCCGCTCACCGGCAAGGACCGGATGCGAGCTCGGTTGTCGCGCTTCTACTTCAAGGACGCGGTCCAGCCGGTCACGCCGGCCGAGCTCGCCGCCGCGCACCATGACGGTCACGGCCACGAGGCGATCGAGGCCGGCGAGCACGCCGGGTCCGTTCACCGCTGACCTGATCCGTATGCCGTGTGGCCCGGTTCCCCTCGGGGACCGGGCCACACGGCATACGGGCTGGGGACCTCAGCCGAGCAGGGAGAGCAACCGCTCCTCCCCCACGTGCGGGTCGACCCGGACGTCGACGACCTTGGTCCGTGCCGTGGCACCGCTCACGACCGCCACGTCACGCCTCGACACGCCGAACGCCTCGGCGACCGCAGCCAGCGCCGCTTCTGTGGCCGCGCCGTCGACGGCTCGCGCCGCCACGGCCACGCGCAACGCTCTCTGCTCGCCCGCACCGAATGACCCGCCCACACGCGTGCGCGAGGCTCCCGGTCGCACCCTGATGCTGACCCGCACACCTCCATTCTTTCACCGATCAGACCAGTCAGAGTGACCTAACAAACAGGCGGAAACGGAACAATCTGGCCATAGGAATGGCGCATCCCACTACGATGTGTAGTAGTAAGTTCATCGGCCCACAAGGCCCCGACAGCAGGGAGCGCAAAGGCACCATGGTCACCACCATCGACCAGCACCGCACCGAGGAAGACCTCCTCGGGGCACGAGAAGTCCCGGCAGACGCCTACTACGGCGTGCACACACTGCGAGCCATCGAGAACTTCGAGATCTCCCACACGACCATCAACGACGTCCCCCAGATGATCCGCGGGATGGTCATGGTGAAGAAGGCCTCCGCACTGGCCAACAAGGAGCTTCGCACCATCCAGGGGGACATCGCGGACGCCATCGTGGCCGCCTGCGACGCGATCCTGGACCAGGGCCGCTGCATGGACCAGTGGCCCATTGACGTCTTCCAGGGCGGCGCCGGCACCTCGACCAACATGTGCACCAATGAGGTCGTCGCCAACCTCGCCCTCGAGCTCGTCGGGTTGCCCAAGGGTGACTACGCCGTCATCAACCCCAACGACCACGTCAACAAGAGCCAGTCCACCAACGACGCCTACCCGACCGGCTTCCGGCTGGCCGTGCACATGCTCATCGACGACCTCGTCACCGAGGTGCAGGCCCTCACCGAGGCCTTCGCGGCCAAGGGCGTGGAGTTCGCCGAGGTGCTCAAGATGGGGCGTACGCAGCTCCAGGACGCCGTCCCGATGAGCCTGGGCCAGGAGTTCAGCGGCTACGCCACCAACATCGGCGAGGAAGTCATCCGGCTGGTCAACGCCGCCGCTCTGCTCCGCGAGGTCAACCTCGGCGCGACCGCCATCGGCACGGGGCTCAACACCCCGACCGGCTACCCCGATGTTGCGGTGCGCCACCTCTCCGAGGTCTCCGGCTACCCGATGGTCACGGCCGCCGATCTCATCGAGGCGACCTACGACAATGGCGCCTACATCGCGGTCCACTCGGCCGTGAAGCGCCTGGCGGTCAAGCTCTCCAAGACCTGCTCGGACCTGCGGTTGCTGTCCTCGGGTCCGCGCGCCGGGCTCAACGAGATCAACCTGCCCGAGATGCAGGCCGGGAGTTCGATCATGCCGGCCAAGGTCAACCCGGTCATCCCCGAGGTCGTCAACCAGGTCTGCTACAAGGTCATGGGCAACGACGTGACGATCACGCACGCCGCCGAGGCCGGCCAGCTGCAGCTCAACGTCATGGAGCCGGCACTGGCGCAGAGCCTGTTCGAATCCCTCCAGCTCATCACCAACGCGTGCCGGACCCTGCGCGAGAAGTGCATCGCTGGCATCACCGCCAATGTCGAGGTCTGCCGGGACAACGTCCTGAACTCGATCGGCATCGTGACCTACCTCAACGAGATCATCGGCCACCACAACGGCGACCTGGTCGGCAAGGAGTGTGCCCGCAGCGGCCGCACGGTCCGAGAGGTGGTGGTCGAGATGGGCCTGATGACCGGAGAAGAGGTCGACGCGGTCCTGACCACCGAGAACTTCCTGCGGCCTCGCTACACCGGCCGCATCTACACCGCTGACGAGCACGGCCTCCCCGAAGGGACTGAACTGCGATGATGTTCTGGGTCCACCTCCTCGTCGTCCTCGTCTTCATCTTCATCGGTGCGCGCAAGGGTGGCATCGCGATCGGCTTCGCCGGTGGTGCCGGTGTGCTGGCCCTGGGCCTGCTCGGCGCGCCCGTGGCGGTCTCGACCCACAAGCCCGAGGGTGACATCAGCTATCTCCCGCTCGATGTCATCGCCATCATCATGGCCGTCATCGTCGCCATCGCGGCCATGCAGGTCGCCGGCGGCATGGACGCCCTCGTCGACCTCGCCGAGAAGATCCTCCGCAAGAACCCCAAGCACCTGAGCTTCCTCGCCCCGGTCGTGACCTACGTCCTCACCCTCATGGCAGGCACCGGTCACACCGCCTTCTCGATGATGCCGGTCATCACGGAAGTGGCCAAGGAGAACGACATTCGCCCCTCGCGGCCCCTGTCGATCGCCGTCGTGTCCTCCCAGATCGCCATCACCGCCTCCCCCATCTCGGCGGCCGTCGTCTTCCTCTCCAGCACCCTGGAGAAGAAGGGCATCGACTACCTCCAGATCCTCGCGGTCAGCATCCCGACGACCTTCGTCGCCTGCATGCTCACGGCCGGCATCATGCTCGCCTGGGACAAGATGCGTCACCAGACCCAGCTGAGCACCCTGCCGGAGTACCAGCAGCGCAAGGCCGCCGGACTCGTCGCCCCCACGGGCCGCGAGGAAGGCCGGGTCATCACGTGGGCCGGCAAGCGCTCCGTGGCCATCTTCCTGCTCGGCCTGCTCGCGGTCATGGCCTACTCCACGGCGATCAGCGACAAGGTGGGCCTGATCGCCAACCCGCCGATCACCCGTGATGCCGCCATCATCGCGATCATGCTCACCATCGGCACGGCCATCGTCCTCACCTGTGGCGTCGAGCCGGGCAAGATCCTCTCCTCGTCGGTCTTCAAGTCCGGCATGAGCGCGGCCATCTGCGTCCTCGGTGTCGCCTGGCTGGGCACGACCTTCGTCAAGGCCCACGAGCCGGCCATCAAGGAGTACGCGGGCAACATCATCTCCAACCAGCCGTGGACCCTTGCCATCGTGCTCTTCGTCGCCGCGTCCCTGCTCTACTCGCAGGCCGCCACGACCAAGGCCCTGATCCCGACCGCCCTGGCGATCGGCGTCAGCCCGGCGGCTGCCCTGGCCTCCTTCGCCGCGGTCTCGGCCCTCTTCGTGCTCCCGACCTATCCGACCCTGCTGGCGGCGGTCGAGATCGACGACACGGGTTCGACGAAGATCGGCAAGTACATCTTCAACCACCCGTTCTTCATCCCGGGACTGGTGGCGATCGCGCTCAGTGTCGCCTTCGCCTTCCTGTTGACGGCACTGATGTTCTGACCCTCCCCCCAACGGCCGGTATGCCGCGGGCTCAAGGTCGAGTCCGCGGCATACCGGCCATTGTGGGCATGGCAGGGTGGGCGCATGGTCGAGATCAGCGCCGTGCACTTCGAGGAGATCGTCGGCGAGGCGCTCGACGAGGTGCCGCCGGAGCTGATGGACCTGCTCGACAATGTCGTCTTCCTCGTCGAGGACGAGCCGCCACCCGAGGAGCCGGAGCTGCTTGGGCTCTACGACGGGGTCCCGCTGACCGAGCGGGACGCCGGGTGGGGGCTGGGCAACCTCCCCGACCGCATCCGGCTCTTTCGTGGGCCCCTGACCCGGATGTGCGCCGACGAGGACGAGCTCCGCGAGGAGGTCACCGTCACCGTCATCCACGAGATCGCCCACCACTTCGGGATCTCCGACGAGGCCCTGCACGACCTCGGCTGGGCGTGAGTCGAAAGCAGCGGGCGCAGAGCTACACGAGCGCGCTCTGCCGCTTCCAGTCGTCGAAGGAGTACTGCCAGACCCCGATGCCCTCGGTCGGCAGGAAGGTGCGGCCGGAGCCGGTCACCTGGACGACGTCGCCGACCTTGGAGTTGTTGAACATCCACTCGGCGTTGGAGGGCGACATGTTCGTGCACCCGTGCGAGACGTTGGAGCTGCCCTGCGCGTCGACCGACCACGGCGCGGAGTGGAGGAACTCACCGGTCCACGTCACGCGGAGGTTCCACTTGGTGTCGACCTTGTAGTAGCCGGGCGAGCCCTCGGGGATCCCGATCGTCGTGGAGTCCATCGTGATCTTGCTCTGGCGCTCGATGATCACCTTGGTGCCACTGCGCGTCTCGGTCTGCGGTCCTGGACGGCCGTTGCTCACCGGGATGGTCCGCAGGGTCTCACCGTTGCGCGTGACGGTCATGACGTGGTTGGCGACGTCGATGTGGCTGACCATGGCGTCGCCGATGGTGAAGCCCCCGGACTGGTCCTTGCCGACCCACTTGTTCTCGCCGGTCTGGACGCCGGCGAGCGGGGCGTTGACGGTCACCTTGGTGCCGGGCGCCCAGAAGTCCTTGGGGCGCCACATGAGCTGCCGGTTGTCCAGCCAACCCCAGGCCCCCTCGAGGGCCGGCTCGGTCGTCACCGAGACCAGTTTCTCGACCTGGGCGCGCATCTCCTTGGTCGTGACAGCGGTGTCGAACTGGATGGAGACCGGCATGCCGATGCCCACGACGGCTCCGGAGTAGACCAGGCCGTAGGTGGCGATGACGCCCGGCGTGAGGGTGGTGAAACGCGACGAGAACTGGCTCGGGGCACCATCGCTGCCCGCTGCGGTGACCTCCACCGTGTACTGCGCAGCCGGCCGCATGAATCGGGAGGACGTCCAGGCGCCGGCCGCATCGAGGGCGCCGGGCAGCTCGTGACCGTCCTCGTCCTTGACCACGACGGCCGTCACGGTCCCACTCGTCGCGGTCACCGTGACCGGGGTCGTCGGCAGGACGTCCGCGGTGGCGTCGGCAGGGCTGATGACGACCACGGCCGGCGTGGGCGTGGGCGTGGAACTGGGCCTGGCAGCGTCCGTGGCCCCCTTCCCCGTGGTCGAGGAGGAGGAACCCTCGGTGGAGCAGGCCGCCAGCAACCCGGAGGCGGCGGCGATGCCGAGGGCGCGCCGGCTGAGGGCACCGGTGGTCTTGGGCACGATCACTCCACGTCGGTCGATTTGGGCTCCCGACAACGAGACTCCTCCCCCGCCGGGCGAGGAACCAGTCTACTAGGTGTGTGTGGAGCCGATGGTCGGCTCAGAGGTGGTGCGGGCCGCGCCAGTACTCGTAGGTCCAGCCGATGAGGGCCGGGACGCCCACGAAGGCCCCGATGATGAAGACCCACCAGCCGACGGCCAGACCCAAGAAGCACACCGAGGCGGCCAGGGCCAGCCACAGTGGCCACCAGCTGTAGGGGCTGAAGAAGCCGTAGTCACCGGAGATCTCGTCGATCTCGCCGACGGGGTTGTCCGACGGGTCCTGGGCGTGCTTGACGCGCGTGCGCCACAGGAAGAACGCCAGCATGAAGCCCAGCAGGCCGCCCATGATCAGGCCGATGACGCCGACCCATTCGATGCCCAGGGTGGTCGAGCTGGTCCAGATGCCGTACCAGGCAGCCACCGCGAAAGCGAAGATGCCGATGAGGGCGCCGATGCGCTCCGTGGCCTTCATGGATCAGTTCTCCTCGTCCTGGTCGATCGACTCGGGCTCGGGCGAGGTCGCGGGGGCGTCCTTGACCGGGCCGACGCCGACCGGCGCGAGGTAGCCCGCCGGGGCGGCCTCGGGGTGGTGCAGGTCGAAGGCCGGCCGCTCGGAGCGGATCCGCGGGATCGAGTCGAAGTTGTGCCGCGGAGGCGGGCACGAGGTCGCCCACTCGAGCGAGCCGCCGTAGCCCCACGGGTCGTCCGTCTCGACCTTGGGGGCGTAGCGCCACGTCCGGTAGACGTTGTAGAGGAACGGGATCATCGAGGCGCCGAGGATGAAGGCCCCGACGGTCGAGATCTGGTTGCCCAGGGTGAAGCCGTCCTCCGGGAGGTAGTCGGCGTAGCGCCGCGGCATGCCCCAGATGCCCAGCAGGTGCTGGACGATGAAGGTGGTGTGGAAGCCGATGAAGAGCATCCAGAAGTGGATCTTGCCCAGCCGCTCGTCGAGCATCCGGCCGGTGAGCTTGGGCCACCAGAAGTAGTAGCCGGCGAACATCGCGAAGACGACCGTCCCGAACACCGTGTAGTGGAAGTGCGCCACGACGAAGTAGCTGTCCGAGAGCTGGAAGTCCAGGGCCGGGCTGGCGAGGATGACGCCGGTCAGGCCACCGAAGAGGAAGGTCGTGAGGAAGCCGATCGCCCAGATCATGGGGGTCTCGAAGGAGAGCTTCCCGCCCCACATGGTGCCGATCCAGTTGAAGAACTTCACGCCGGTCGGCACCGCGATCAACATCGTCATGATCGCGAAGAAGGGCAGCAGGATCTGGCCGGTGACGTACATGTGGTGCGCCCACACGGCGACCGAGAGGGCCGCGATGGCGATCGTGGCCGCCACCAGCGTCTTGTAGCCGAAGATCGGCTTGCGGCTGAAGACCGGCAGCACCTCGGAGATGACCCCGAAGAAGGGCAGGGCGAGGACGTAGACCTCGGGGTGGCCGAAGAACCAGAAGATGTGCTGCCAGAGCATCGGCCCGCCGTTGTCGGGGTCGAAGACGTGTGCCCCGAACCTCCGGTCGGCGCCGAGGGCGAACAGGGCCGCGGCCAGGGCCGGGAAGATGAGCAGGACGAGGATCGAGGTGATGAGCACGGTCCAGGTGAAGACCGGCATCCGGAACATCGTCATGCCCGGCGCGCGCATGGTGAGGATCGTGGTGATGAAGTTGACCGCACCCATGATCGTGCCGAAGCCACCCAGCGCCAGGCCGAAGACCCACAGGTCACCGCCCAGGCCGGGGCTGTAGCTGCTGTCCGAGAGCGGGGCGTAGGCGAACCAGCCGAACGCGGCCGCGCCGCCGGGGGTGAGGAAGCCGGCCGCCGCGATGAGTCCACCGAAGAGGTAGAGCCAGTAGGCGAACATGTTCAGGCGCGGGAAGGACACGTCCGGCGCGCCGATCTGCAGCGGCATGAGCGCATTGGCGAAGCCGGCGAACAGCGGCGTCGCGAACAGCAGCAGCATGATCGTGCCGTGCATGGTGAACAGCTGGTTGAACTGGTCGGGGTTGTCGACCAGCTGCAGGCCGGGCTTGACCAGCTCGGCACGGATCACCAGCGCCATCGCCCCACCGAGGAGGAACCAGACGAAGGAGGTGATGAAGTAGAGGTTGCCGATGACCTTGTGGTCGGTGGTGGTGATCCACTTCACGACCGTGCTGCCCTTGGCCAACCGGGGGTGGGGTCGGGTCGCGTCGGTCGTGCGGAGCATCGCGCCGCTCTCGATGGTTGCACTCATGTCAGTCCCTCGCGTTCTCGGGCAGGAGCTTCTCCTGGCCGGGCATGAGCTGCTGACGGCTCACCCCGTTGGGCAGCAGGCCGGTCTGGCCCTTGGCCTTGAGCTCGGCCATGTGCGCGTCGTACTCGCTGCGCTCCACGACCTTGACGTTGAAGAGCATCGCCGAGTGGTAGGCGCCGCAGAGCTCGGCGCACTTGCCCTTGAACGTGCCCGTCTGGGTCGGCGTCACCTGGAAGGTGTTGACCCGACCCGGGATCATGTCGAGCTTCTGCATGAACTGCGGCACCCAGAAGGAGTGGATCACGTCACGCGCGGTCAGGTAGAACTGCACCCGCTCACCCACCGGGAGGTAGAGGGTCGGGATGGTCTCCTCGGCCCCCGGCTCACCGGTGAGGACGGCCTGCGCACCGACCTCGTGGACCTGGTCGTCGACGTAGTTGAAGTCCCAGGACCACTGCTTGCCGACGACGTTGATGCTCACGTCCGCCGGCTTCGAGGTGTCCATGAGGGCCGCCTCGTCACGCGCCGTGTAGTAGAAGAACACGGCGATCATGAAGATCGGGACGACGGTGTAGAGGATCTCGATCGGCACGTTGTAGCGCAGCTGCACCGGGAGCTCGTTGTCGTCCTTGCGCCGGCGGTAGGCGACCATGCACCAGATGATCAGGCCCCAGACGAGGAAGCCGACGGCGAAGAGGGCCACCCAGGACCACACCCACAGGGTGGTCACCCGATCGGCACCCTCCGTGATGCCTTCGGGGAGGTACCCGTTGACGAACTTGCCGTGCTCACACCCCGTGAGGGTGAGCACGACTGCCACAGAGGCCAGGACCGCCTTGACGGCCGTGCTCCGTGAGCCTGGGAGTACGTGGTCGCGCAAACGCACCGGTGCACCCTTCCGCATTTGAGAGGCATCGAACGCGGCCAGACTAGTGCATCGCGGGCCACTCGTCCGGGCAGGGTCGGCTAACGTCGGGTCGTGCCGCCCCCGACGCCCGCCGACACGGCTGTGGACCCGTCCCCGGCCGGCCCGCGGCGGGCCCTCCTGGACGCCACGCCGGGCCCGCTCCACCCGGCTGCCCGCGAGGCCCTCCTCTCGGCTCTCGACAACGGCTGGGCCGATCCGCGGCGCCTGCACAGTGAGGGGCGGCGCGCCGCGCACCTGCTCGACCAGGCCCGCGAGGTGCTGGCCGATGCCGTCGGTGCACGTCCGGCGGAGGTGAGCCTGCACCCCTCCGGGAGCCACGCGCTCCAGGGCGCGATCACCGGCCTGCGCAGTGCGCGACGTCGGGTCGGTGACGCTCTGGTCACCACCGCCGTCGAGCAGGCCCTCGTGCTCCGCTCCCCCGACACCGAGCCCGTGGGCGTCGACCGTCACGGACGGGTCGAGGTCACGGCCTGGGCGGAGGCGATCGGCGCCCCGGGCGTGGCTATGGGCATCGTGGCGCCGGCCAACCCGGAGATCGGGACGCGGCAGCCGGTGGAGGAGCTCGCCACGGCCTCCAGGGCCGCCGGCGTCCCCCTCCTCGTCGACGCGACGAGCACCGTGGGTCGCCTACCGCTGCCCCGCACCGAGGCGTATGCCGTGTGCGTCGCCGACGCGGCGGCCTTCGGCGGCCCGCCCCTCGGCCTGCTCGCCGTCGGTGCCGGCACGCGCTGGCGCCCGCCCGGGCCGGTGAGCGCCCCGGAGCGGGGTCGCGAGGTCGCTCCACCCTCGGTGCCGCTCGCGCTCGCGGCGGCCGAGGCCTGGCGCCAGCACCGGCACGCCGCCACCGATGACGCACGCGTGGCGCACGAGCTCATCGCCGCGATCCGCGCCGCTGCCGCGGACGTGCCCGACGTCGAGGTCGTGGGCGATCCGGACGCCCGGCTCCCGCACGTCGTCACCTTCAGCTGCCTCTACGTCGACGGCGAGGCACTCGTCGGTGAGCTCGACCGGCGCGGCTTCGCCGTGGCCAGCGGCTCGGCCTGCACGGCCGACACCCTCCAGCCCAGTCACGTGCTCGCCGCGATCGGCGCACTGACCCACGGCAACGTGCGGGTCACCCTGCCGCTGGCCGCGGTCGCCCCCACCCGGGAGCGGGACGTCGCCCGGTTCTGCGCCGAGCTGCCGCAGGCGGTCGCCGCCGTCCGCGCCCACCTCGGGACGCTCGACCTGTGAGCGCCCCCGTGCTCGACGCGCGCGGCCAACGCTGCCCGATGCCGGTCATCGCCCTGGCGCGCGCCGCGCGCGCCCAGCCGCCCGGCGCGGTGCTGGTCGTCCTCGCCGACGACCCGGCGGCACGACACGACATCCCTGCCTGGGCGCGGCTCAAGGGGCACACGGTGAGCCTGGCGGACGACGGTGGGCACACGGCATACCGCGTGGTGCTCGGGGGTCACCCGGCGGAGAAGTCCACCGCGGGGGCCTGAAGGGCGCGCTCGAGCCGCTCGAGATAGTCCTCGCGTGGCACCTCGCGCACGCCGAGCCGCGCGAGGTGGTCGGTGCGCCACTGCACGTCGATCAGGCGCCGGTCGTCGGCATCGGCAGCGAGGAGGCGGACCAGCCCGGCCAGCGCCACCTTGCTCGCGTCCCGCACCGCGTGGAACATCGACTCCCCCGCGAAGAGGCCGCCGACCGCGACGCCGTAGAGGCCGCCGACGAGCTCACCGTCCTGCCAGGCCTCGACCGAGTGCGCCCAGCCGCCGCGATGGAGCTCGAGGTAGGCCCGGCTGATCTCCGGCGTGATCCACCGGCCCTCGCGCCGTGGGTCGGCGCACTGGGCCACGACGGCCTCGAACGCGGTGTCGACGCGCACCTCGAACCGGGGCAGCACCTGGCGCAGGGACTTGCGCAGGCGGAACTCCGCGGGGAGGAGGATGCCCCGGGGGTCGGGCGACCACCAGCCGACCGGCCCGCGGCCGTGGCGACCCAGGCCCATGGGGAAGAGCCCGCACCGGTAGGCGGCGAGCACGGTGCCGGGCGCGAGGTCCGCGCCGGCGGCCACGAGGTCCTCCCCCGCTTCCGCGGCGAGCCGGTGGAGCTCCCACGACGTGGCGGTGGGCTCGACCGGTGGGAACGGCACGGCCGGCCCGCCGGCCGGGTTCACGGTCGCGGGCAGGAGATGTGCGGAGCGACCTCGGACGCCGCGTCGTCACCGTAGGCGGCGGCGAACCGCTCGCAGAAGGCCGCCTTGCCCGGGGAGTACTCCTGGGTGCCCACGGTCTCCAGGACGTAGGCGGCGAGCACCGACCCGAGCTGGGCGCAGCGCTCGTGCGAGAGCCCGGCCGACAGGCCGGTGAGGAAGCCACCGCGGAAGGCATCGCCCACCCCGGTGGGGTCCACGCGCTCCACGCCCGGCACGACGGGGACGTGGATCGGGGCCTCCCCCTTGGTGAGGATGTCCGCTCCGTCCTTGCCCTTGGTGATGACCCGGGTGGTGACCCGCTCGTTGATCTCCTCGTGGCTCCAGCCGGTCTTCTTCTCGGTGATGTGCGACTCGTACTCGTTGGTGAAGAGGTAGTCGGCACCGTCGATGAGGCGGCGGATGAACGGACCGTCGGCGAAGGCCAGCTGCTGGCTCGGGTCGGCGATGAAGCGGTAGCCGCGGGTGCGGCACTCCTCGGTGTGGCGCAGCATCGCGTCGGGGTCGTTGGCGCCGATGAGGACCAGGTCCAGCCCCCAGTCACCGGCCACCGGCTGGAGCTCGATGTTGCGGGCCTCGCTCATGGCACCGGCGTAGAAGGTCGCCATCTGCGCCATGTCCTCGTCGGTGGTGCAGACGAACCGCGCGGTGTGCTTGGTCGAGGAGATGAGGACGTGGTCGCAGATGACGCCGTGGCGGGAGAGCCAGCTGCGGTAGTCGGCGAAGTCCTCCCCCGCGGCACCCACGAGGATCGGCCGCTGGCCGAGCATCGCCATCCCGAAGGCGATGTTGCCGGCGACGCCACCACGGCGGATCTCCAGGGTGTCGGCGAGGAAGGACACCGAGATCTTGTCCAGCTGCTCGACGACGAGGGAGTCGGCGAACCGTCCCCGGAAGGTCATGAGGTGGTCGGAGGCGATGGATCCGGTCACAGCGATGCGCACGGGCAGCACCCTACTGGGCGGCGTGGGCTCGTCCCTTCATCTCGGCCTGGCCTAGTACTTGACATTGCACAGTACTAGGTCAACGATGGATCCATGACCACGCACGACGCACAGATGCTCAAGGGAGTCCTCGCCCTGCTGCTGCTCTCGCTGCTGGCTCGGGAGGACAACTACGGCTACGGGATCGTCACGGCCCTGCGCGAGTCCGGGTTCTCCGACCTCGCCGAGGGCACGGTCTACCCGGCCCTCAACCGGCTCGAGGCCGCCGGCCACGTGGAGTCCTACCTCCAGCGCTCCGATTCCGGCCCGGCGCGCAAGTACTACCGGACCACCGCCGCCGGACACGCCGAGCTCACCGCCCGCCAGCGGGCCTGGACCGACCTGGTCACGGCCGTCGCCACCACCACGAGTGCAAGGGGGAACTGACATGGGGATCATCGACCGGCTCCGGATCGAGGACGCCGTCCAGCGCTACGACTTCTGGCTCGAGCTCCGTGGCGCCAGGGGCCGCCAGCGCCGGGCCCTGCGCCGTGAGCTCCGCGCGAACCTGCGCGATGCTGCGGCCGACATCGGGGTGACCCGGGCCCTGTTCAACATCGGCTCCCCCAAGCAGCTGGCCTGGGAGATGACGCCCGACGCGGCCAGCCGCCCGCGCTGGTCCATGGGCGCGATGTGGGCCTCGCTCGCGTTCGGGATGGTCGTGTTCGCGGTGCTGCTCACCTCGATCTCGTTCACGGCCGGCGTGGAGGCCAGTGGAGTCGTGGGCGAGACGGTCCGCGGCTTCGTCTTCCCGTGGTTCGGCGTCGACTACATGGCCCGGGTCGAGCCCGGTCGCGGCGGGCTCTCCGTGGGCGTCGGGAACGTCCAGTGGTACTTCCTGGGGATCCCGCTGCTCACCTTCCTCGCCGTGGCGCGCCCGTGGCGAGCCTTCGCGCGCACCTCGAGCTGACGGCATACGGGAAGGGCCCCGCACCGTCGTTGGTGCGAGGCCCTTTTCCTCGTATGCCGTGGGGCTGGCTCAGCTGAAGCTGTCGCCGCAGGCGCAGCTGCTGCCGGCGTTGGGGTTGTCGATGGTGAAGCCCTGCTTCTCGATCGTGTCGGAGAAGTCGATCGTCGCGCCGTCGAGGTAGGGCGCGCTCATCCGGTCGACGACGACCTCGACGCCGTCGTAGTCGCGGACGAGGTCACCATCGAGGGTGCGCTCGTCGAAGTAGAGCTGGTAGATCAGGCCGGAGCAGCCACCGGGCTGCACGCCGACGCGCAGGCGGAGGTCGTCACGGCCCTCCTGCTCGAGAAGGGACCTGACCTTGCCGGCGGCGACGTCGGTGAGGAGGACCCCGTGGGTCGTGGTGTCGAGCTGCTCGCTCATGGTGTGTGCTCCCTGGGTGGCGGACGGGTCAACGGTGCAACCGGCGACCCTCGTGGGATGTTCCCGTCGAGGATACGTCGTCCGGCTTCCCACTCGAGGAGGCGCCGCGGTCAGCGGGCTGGCGACCAGGTCCGGGCGATGCGGGCCACGCGCTCGCGCAGGGTGCCGACCGGGTCGGCCATGGCCAGGGCGACCTGGTCGGGGGTCTCGGCCACGGCATACGTGCCGCTGATGCCCAGTCCCCGGGTCTCGCGTCGGCCCACGAGCACCTGCCCGGCCACGACGACGACCGGGACGGCCGCAGCGAGCGCGCGCTCGGTGAGCCCCACCGCCGCCTTGCCGTGCAGGCTCTGCCAGTCGAAGCTGCCCTCACCGGTCACGACGAGGTCGGCCCGGCCCAGTCGGGCGTCCACGCCGACCGCGTCGAGGACCAGCTGGACCCCACTGACCCGGCGGCCTCCGAGCACGACCAGGCCGTAACCGAGGCCCCCCGCGGCGCCGGCTCCCGCCTCCTTGTCGAGGCGCCGGGGGCGACCGGTGAGCAGGTCCATCGGCGCCGTCATGGTCCGGGCGACCACCTCGGTGAAGCGGCCGAGGGCGGCTTCGAGCGCCTGGGCCGTCGCCGGGTCGGCCCCCTTCTGCGGGGCGAAGGTCGCGCTGGCGCCCTGGAGGCCGAGGAGCGGGTTGTCGACGTCGGTGGCGAGGACGAGGTCGACGCCGCGCAGCCGCTCGCGCGCGCCAGCCAGTCCGGGGAGTGCGTGGTCGTCGAGGGCGGCGAGCGCGAGGCCGCCGCGGGCCAGGTCGGACTCGGCCCCGGCCCCGAGCGCGGCCAGCAGTCCGGCGCCGCCGTCGTTGGTGCCGCTGCCGCCGAGCCCGACGACGATGCGGCGGGCGCCGGACTCCAGAGCCGCCAGCACCAGCTGCCCCACGCCGTAGGTCGACGTGATCCCCGGGTCCCGCTCGTCGGCGGCGAGCAGGTGCAGGCCGCAGGCCGCGGCGGACTCGACGTATGCCGTGGGCTCGTCGCCGTGGGTGAGGAGGAAGGCCGCGGGCACCTCCCGGCCCAGGGGGTCCGACACGGTCACCGTCACCAGGTCACCGCCCATGGCCCCGTGGAGCACGTCGACGAATCCGGGCCCGCCGTCGGAGAGCGGCAGCTGGTCGAGCTCGTCGTGCGGGGCACCGTCCCGCCAGCCCTGCGCCATCGCCTCGGCGGCCTGGGTGGCCGTCAGGGTGCCGGTGAAGCAGTCGGGGGCGATGAGGACGCGCACGCCAGCAAGGTAGCGCCTTGTGTGATGATCGGGGCGTGACCGCGACGCCGACCTCACGCGCCAAGCTGCCGCTGCTCGTCCTGGGCCAGGGCACCGACCTGCACACCGAGCGGGGCGTGGAGTGCCCGGGCGACCTGCCCCCCGCCTCCGATCCCGGTCTCGTCGAGCGGGCCCGCGCGGCGAAGGCGGCGCTCGGGGACCGCGTCTTCGTGCTCGGACACCACTACCAGCGCGACGAGGTCATCGAGTTCGCGGACACGACCGGTGACTCGTTCAAGCTGGCCAAGGAGGCGGCCGCGCGGCCCGATGCGCCGTGGATCGTCTTCTGTGGCGTGCACTTCATGGCCGAGTCCGCGGACATCCTGACCAGTGACGAGCAGACCGTGATCCTGCCCGACCTCGCGGCCGGCTGCTCGATGGCCGACATGGCCACCATGGACCAGGTCGAGGACTGCTGGGACGACCTCGTGGACGCCGGGATCGCGGACCGGGTCGTGCCGGTGACCTACATGAACTCCTCGGCGGCCATCAAGGCCTTCACCGGGCGGCACGGCGGCACGATCTGCACGAGCAGCAATGCCAAAACGGCGCTGACGTGGGCGCTCGACCAGGCCGGCGACGGCGGCAAGGTGCTCTTCCTGCCGGACCAGCACCTGGGCCGCAACACCTACGCCCGTGACCTCGGGCGGCCGCTCGAGGACTGCGTCGTCTGGGATCCGCACCGGCCGATGGGTGGCCTGACGAAGGAGCAGCTCGACGCGGCCACGATGATCCTGTGGCGCGGGCACTGCTCAGTGCACGGGCGCTTCTCGGTCGAGGCGGTCGAGGCGGCGCGCCGGGAGATCCCGGACGTCAAGGTGATCGTGCACCCCGAGTGCCGCTACGAAGTGGTCGAGCTCGCCGACGAGGTCGGATCGACCGAGAAGATCATCAAGACGATCGCGGCCGCGCCGGCGGGGACGAAGTGGGTCGTGGGCACCGAGCTCAACCTGGTCCGCCGCCTGGGCCAGCAGTTCCCGGACCAGCAGATCAGCTTCCTCGAGAAGAACGTCTGCTACTGCTCGACGATGAACCGCATCGACCTGCCGCACCTGGTGTGGGCCCTGGAGTCCCTCGTCGAGGGCCGGGTCGTCAACCCGATCCGGGTCGATCCACAGGTCGCGCACGACGCGAAGGTGGCGCTGGACCGGATGCTGGCGCTGCCGGGCGAGACGCACAAGGACTAGGCGAACAAGGACTGACGACGAGCCGCGGAGGCAACGCAGCGCGAACGCTTCTCTTCCGGAACTAGGTGTTGTGCAGGTGTGGTCAGGACCACACGCACAACACACCCAAGCGGGGTCAGTGGCGGGACATCGCGCCGAGGCGCTCGAAGAGCACGGCCTCGGCGAGGCAGACCCTCTCGAACTCCTCGAGGTGCAGCGACTCGTTCGCGCCGTGGGCCCGCGTGTCCGGGTCCTCCACACCGGTGACGAGGATCGCCGCGTCGGGGAACTTCTCGGCGAACGCTGCGACGAACGGGATCGACCCGCCGACGCCGATGTCCACCGGCTGCACTCCCCAGGCGTCGGCAAAGGCCGCTCGCGCCTGGTCGTAGACCGGCCCCTGGGCATCGGCGGCGAACCCGAGGCCTCGGTCGTCGAGGGTGACCTCGACCTTCGCCCCCCACGGCGCATGCTCGAGCAGGTGCGCCTTGAGGATCTCGAAGGCCGCCAGGTCGTCCTGGTCCGGAGCCAGACGCATCGAGAGCTTCGCGGCCGCACTCGGGACGAGGGTGTTGGACGAGGTCGCCACGGAGGGCGCGTCGATGCCGATGGTCGTGATCGAGGGCTTGGTCCAGATCCGCGACAGCAGCGACCCGGACCCGATCGTGGAGACCCCGTCGAGGAGGCCTGACTCCTCGCGCAGGCGCTCCTCGGAGAAGTCGAGGTCCGCGGCCACGCCCTCGTTGAGGCCGGTGAGCGTGACATTGCCCGCGTCGTCGTGGAGGGTGGCGAGCAGCCGGACCAGGGCGGTGATGGCATCCGGCACCGCTCCCCCGAACATCCCCGAGTGGATGCCGTGGTCGAGCGTGCTCACGGTGACCACCACGCGGATCATCCCGCGCAGGGTGGTCGTCAGGGCCGGCTCCCCGACGGCCCAGTTCGTGGAGTCGGCCAGCACGATGGCGTCCGAGCGCAGCTTGTCGCCATGGCGCTCGAGGATCGTCGCGAGGGACTCGGACCCGATCTCCTCCTCGCCCTCGACGAACACCGTGACCCCGACGGGCAACGCTCCGGCATGGGCTCGCAGGGCGGCGATGTGGGCCATGATGCCGGCCTTGTCGTCGGCGGCGCCGCGGCCGTAGAGGCGCCCGTCGCGCTCGGTGGGCTCGAACGGCGGGCTGTCCCACAGCGCCTCGTCACCGGGGGGCTGCACGTCGTGGTGCGCATAGAGCAGCACGGTCGGCGCGCCCTCGGGACCGTCGACGTGACCGATAACGGCCGGGCGGCCGCCCTCGCGGACGATCTCGACGGCCAGGCCCTCGGCCCGCAGCAGGGCCGCGGTCGCCTCGGCCGAGGCCTCGACCTGGGCCTGGTCGAAGGCCTCGAGGGACACGCTCGGGATGCGCGTCAGGGCCTCGAGGTCGGCACGCAGCGCCGGCATCAGCTCACCGATGCGCTGGCGCAGGCTCTGGAGTCGGTCGGGACTGATCGTGGAGTCGCTCACGCCTCCCGACCCTAACCGGTCCCCCGCCCTCGGGGAGCCGCACGGCGTGGGTGAGCGCACGGCATACACTCGCGGGGTGTTCGGACGGAAGAAGACCACCAACGAGGAGCTGGCCAACGCCGCGCTCCACCCTGCGCGTGAGGGTGCCAAGAACCGCCCGACGCCCAAGCGGCGCGACCAGGAGGCGGCGCGCAAGCAGCCGCTCGTCGTGACGGATCGCAAGCAGGCCAAGAACCTCGACCGGGAGAAGCGGCGCGAGGCGTTCGCCAAGCAGCGTCAGGCGATGGTGACCGGCGACGAGCGCCACCTGCCGGTGCGCGACAAGGGGCCGGAGAAGCGCTTCATCCGCGACTCCATCGACGCCCGGTGGAACGTCGGCGAGTTCATGCTCCCGGTCATGCTCGTCGTGCTCGCGCTGTCCTTCATCGAGCAGACCTGGGCGATGACGCTGGTCTTCGTCCTCGTCTACGGCCTGATCATCGTCGCGGTCGTCGACACCTTCCTGATGTGGCGTCGGGTGAAGAAGAAGCTCGTGGAGAAGTTCGGTGCCGCTCCAGCCGGCGGGGGCATGTATGCCGCCCTGCGCGCCTTCCAGATGCGGCGCACCCGGATGCCGCGCCCGCAGGTCGAGCGCGGTCAGTTCCCCGACTGAGTCACCAGCTGCCCTCGGTGGGCGGCTCCAGGCTCATCGGGCCGTAGACCTCGGCCCCGTCGCGCCGCAGGGTCACCGCGGCGACCCCGGCACCGTGCAGCTCCGGCCAGGTCTCCCCCAGCCAGCTCTCGGCATCGCCCTGCGTGGGGAACTCGGTGGCCGTCGTGGGCTCGCCCTCGACGCTCGCGCCCGCCGCGTCGAGGAAGTCCCAGGTCCAACGCTCGCTCATCGACCCTCCTCAGCTCTCACGGACGCCGACCTCGACGAACGGGGGCTTGGTCACGGTCGCCGTGACCTCCCGACCCCGAACGTCGATGACCACCTCGTCGCCGAGCTTGACCGAACGATCGCAGAGCGCGAGGGCGATGCCCTGCTTCAGGGTCGGGGAGAAGGTGCCCGAGGTGACCACGCCGACCACGGCGCCGTCGGCGGACTTCACCTCGCAGTGCGAGCGCGGGATGCCGCGACCGGTGACCAACAGCCCACGCGTGAGACGGGACTCCTTGGCCGCGCGCTGCTCGGTCAGCGCCTCCTTGCCCCAGAAGCTCTCCTTGTCCCAGCCGACCGCCCACGCCGCCCCGGCCATGACCGGGGTGATGTCCAGGGAGAGGTCGTTGCCGTGGAGGGGGTAACCCATCTCCGTCCGGAGGGTGTCGCGTGCGCCGAGACCACACGGCATACCGCCGTGCCTGGCGACCTCTGCGGCGAGGGCGTCCCACACCGACCCGGTGACATCCCACGCGGGGACGATCTCGTAGCCGCGCTCCCCCGTGTAGCCGGTGCGGCAGACGATGACCGGCAGGCCCTGCCAGTCCACCTCGACGAAGGACATGTAGTCGTGGTCCACCGGGAGCCCGAGGGCCTCGAGGACCTCGTCGGACTTCGTGCCCTGGACGGCGATGACGCCGTAGCGGTCGTGGAGGTTCTCGACGGTGATGCCCTCCGGGGCGGCGGCCTGGAGCAGCTCGACGACCTTGGTCGTGTTGGCGGCATTGGGGATGAGGAAGACATCGTCCTCGGAGCGGACGTACTGGATCAGGTCGTCGACCACTCCCCCGTCCTCGGCGCAGCACATCGTGTACTGCGCCTGGCCGGGGCCGATCTTGCGCAGGTCGTTGGTGAAGCAGCTGTTGACGAAGGCCAGTGCTCCCGGGCCCGACACCCTGGCCTTGCCCAGGTGCGAGACGTCGAAGATCCCGACCCGCTCGCGGACGGCGGTGTGCTCCGCGACCACGCCACCGCCGGGGTACTCGATCGGCATCTCCCAGCCGCCGAAGTCGGCCATCTTGGCCCCGAGGGCCACGTGTCGGTCATGGATCGGCGAGGTCAGCAGTGACGTCATGACGGCAACCTACCGCGCCACGGCGCCGGGCTCGCGGGGTCGGCCCGGATAGAGTGCTGGGAACCTGCCGATGCCCCCAGGAGGACCTCCGCCGTGCCGACGTTGACCGTCACCACCCGCCCGCTCGCCGACCTCGCCGCCGACTGCGTGGTGCTCGGCGCCACGAGGGGTGAGGACGGTGCCGTCCTCGCGGCCGAGGCGGCGCTGCCGACCGCGGCCCGGGCCCACCTCGAGGCGGCCCTGGCGGACGCCGATGCCAAGGGAGCGATCGGGGAGGTCCACCGCGTGGTGGCGGTGCCGGGCGTGAAGGCCACCTCCGTCGTCGTCACCGGCCTGGGGCCCGACGTCACGCCGGAGGCCCTCCGGCACGGCGCCGCCAACGCCCTGCGCGCGCTCAGCGCCAAGAAGCACGTCGTCGTGGGCCTCCCGACCCCGGACCGCGCCACCCTGTCGGCGGTCGCCGACGGGGCGTATGCCGGGTGCTACGGCTTCACCAAGATCTCCCGTCAGCCCGCGGCCGGGGCCGGCCAGGGCCCGAAGGTCACCGTCCACTCCCAGCTCGGCGGCGGCAAGGTCGCCAAGGATGCCGTCGCGCGGGCCGAGGTGCTCGGACGCGCCCGTGACTGGGCGCGCGACCTGGTCAACACCCCGCCGAACCTGCTCGTCCCGAGCATGTTCGAGGGCAATGTCAAGGCGCGCATCAAGGCCTCGGGGGCCAAGGTCGGCATCTCGGTGCTCGACGAGAAGGCCCTGGCCAAGGGCGGATTCGGCGGCATCGTCGGCGTCGGCCAGGGCTCGGCCAACCCGCCGCGCATCGTGACGATGAGCTGGAAGCCGGCCGGCGCCAAGGCCTCGATCGCCCTCGTCGGCAAGGGAATCACCTTCGACTCCGGTGGCCTGTGCATCAAGCCGGCGGCCGGGATGGCGACGATGAAGTCCGACATGGCCGGTGCCGCTGCGGTCGCGGCGGCCGTCCTCGCGGCGGCCGAGCTGGGTCTGCCCGTCGCCGTCACGGGCTACCTGTGCCTGGCGGAGAACATGCCCAGCGGCACCGCGCAGCGGCCCAGTGACGTGGTGACGATGCGCAACGGCTCGACCGTCGAGATCCTCGACACCGACGCCGAGGGCCGGATGGTCCTCGCCGACGGCATCGCCCTCGCCGCCGAGAAGAAGCCGGACGCGATCGTCGACATCGCCACCCTCACCGGTGCCCAGATGATCGCCCTGGGCGACCTCATCGCCGGTGTCATGGCCAATGACGACTCCTTCCGTGACCGCGTGGTCATGGCCGCGACCGGGGCCTGCGAGCCGGCCTGGCCGATGCCGCTCCCCGAGGAACTCCGCAAGGGACTGGACTCCACCGTCGCCGACATCGCGCACAAGGCCGACCGCTGGGGCGGGATGCTCACGGCCGGGATCTTCCTGTCCACCTTCGTGCCCGAGGGCACCCCGTGGGCGCACATCGACATCGCCGGGCCCTCCTTCAACGAGAAGGGCGCCCGTGGCGTGGACCCCAAGGGCGGCACGGGATACGGCGTGGGCACGCTGCTGACCCTCGTCGAGCAGTACTCCTGATGGGTGACACCTTCGACGTCGTCATCCTCGGGGGCGGCAGCGGCGGCTACGCCTGCGCCCTGCGCAGTGCCCAGCTCGGGCTCTCCGTGGCGCTGGTCGAGCAGGACAAGCTCGGCGGCACCTGCCTGCACCGGGGCTGCATCCCCACCAAGGCGCTGCTCCACGCCGCCGAGGTCGCCGACACCGTCCGCCACGGACCGGCCATCGGGATCGATGCCTCGCTGGGGTCGATCGACATGGCCATGGTGCTGCGCTACCAGCAGACCGTTGTCGGACGCCTGCACAAGGGCCTGCAGGGCCTGGTCTCGGCCAGCACGATCACCTACGTCGAGGGCGCCGGGCGCCTCGTCGACGCCCACACGGTCGCGGTCGGTGAGCGAGAGGTGACCGGTCGCCAGGTGGTGCTGGCCACCGGTTCGCGACCCAAGGTGCTGCCCGGGCTCGAAATCGGCGGCCGGATCATGACCTCGGACGAGGCGCTCGGCCTCACCGACGTGCCCGAGCGTGTCGTCGTGCTCGGCGGCGGCGTCATCGGCGTCGAGTTCGCCTCGGTGTTCGCGTCCTTCGGTGCGAGCGTGACGATCGTCGAGGCCCTCGACCGCCTCGTCCCGGCCGAGGAGCCGACCATCAGCGCCCAGCTCCAGCGCGCCTTCCGCAAGCGCGGCATCACGGCGCGCACCGGGGTGCGCTTCGCCGGCGCCCGCCAGGAGGGCGACGTCGTGCACGTCGACCTCGAGGGCGGGGAGAGCCTCGAGGCCGACCTCCTGCTCGTGGCGGTGGGACGAGGTCCGGTCAGTGAGGGCCTGGGCTACGAAGAAGCCGGCATCGCCCTCGACCGCGGCCTCGTGGTCACCGACCGCGAGCTGCGCACCTCCGTCGAGGGCGTGTATGCCGTGGGAGACCTCGTGCCCGGGCTGCAGTTGGCGCATCGCGGCTTCGCCCACGGCATCTTCGTGGCCGAGCACATCGCCGGGCGCTCGCCCACCCCCGTCGACGACACCTTCGTCCCCAAGGTGACCTACTGCGACCCCGAGATCGCCTCGGTGGGCCTGACCGAGGACGCCGCGCGGACGGCATACGGGGAGGTGGAGACCTACGAGTACAACTTGGGCGGCAACGGGAAGTCGCAGATCCTCCAGACCCAGGGCTTCGTCCGCCTGGTGCGACGCGTCGACGGGCCGGTCGTCGGGATCCATATGATCGGCGCGCGGGTCGGTGAGCAGATCGGGGAGGCCCAACTCATCGTCTCGTGGGAGGCTCATCCCGAGGACGTCGCCGCCCTCGTCCACGCGCACCCTACCCAGAACGAAGCCCTCGGGGAGGCGCACCTGGCCCTGGCCGGGACGCCGCTCCACGCCCACGCCTAGGCCCACCCCGAGTCGCTGCCCATGACTAGCATGGTGATCGCCGTCACCAACGAAGGAGAACAGAGCCCATGTCTGATCGCGTGACCATGCCCGCACTGGGAGAGTCCGTCACTGAGGGCACCGTGACCCGCTGGCTCAAGCAGGTGGGCGAGCGCGTCGAGGTCGACGAGCCCTTACTCGAGGTCTCCACCGACAAGGTCGACACCGAGATCCCCTCACCCGTGGCCGGTGTGCTCGAGCAGATCCTCGTGCCCGAGGACGAGACCGCCCAGGTCGGCGCCGACCTCGCGATCATCGGTGACGGCTCCGGCGGCGGCGAGGCCGCCGCGCCCGCGGCCGAGGAGCCGGCAGCTCCGGCCAGTGGTGAGGACAACTCCGGCTCGCCCGGCGACGGCGACGCCATCGACGACCCCCAGGACGTGGCCGAGGTCAGCGCCGCGGGTGACGAGGGAGGCCAGGAGCCGGCCCAGCCCCACACCGAGTCCGCGGCTCCCGCAGCGGCCCCGTCGGGCGGCTCCGAGGGTGAGGTCTCGGGCGGCACGACCGTGACGATGCCCGCCCTCGGCGAGTCCGTCACCGAGGGCACGATCACACGCTGGCTCAAGGCCGAGGGCGAGGAGGTGGCCGTCGACGAGCCTCTCCTCGAGGTCTCCACTGACAAGGTCGACACCGAGATCCCCTCCCCCGCCGCAGGCACCCTGACCAAGATCCTTGCGGCCGAGGACTCGACTGTGCCGGTGGGCGCCGAGCTCGCCGTCATCGGTGGCACCGTCAGTGGTGCGTCCTCGGCTCCGGCGGCTCCGGCCGCACCGGCTCCCGCGGCCCAGCCGAGCCCGGCCCCCGAGACCGCCGAGCCCGAGCCGTCGGAGCCCGAGGCCCAGCAGACACCGGCCCCGTCGGAGGCCACGCCCGAGCCGGCACCCGCGCCCGCCCAGGACAGCGCCCCCGCCCCTGCCCAGGCACCCGCGGCGCCGGCAGCCGAGCCGGCGAGCGAGGAGTCCGCCTCCGGTGACGGCGGGGACGCTGCGGCCTATGTCACGCCGCTCGTGCGCAAGCTCGCGGCCGACCACAGCATCGACCTCTCCACGATCACCGGCACCGGCATCGGCGGACGGATCCGCAAGCAGGACGTGCTCGACGCCGCCGAGGCAGCGAAGGCGCCCGCCGCCGCGGCTGCTCCGGCACCGGCCGCCGCGCCCGCCCCTGCGGCGCCGGCTCCGGCCGCGGCTGCGCCGGCCGAGAACACGCTGCGCGGCACCACCCAGCCGATGTCGCGGCTGCGGAAGGTCATCGCCAAGCGCATGGTCGAGTCCTTGCAGGTCTCGGCCCAGCTCACCACGGTCGTCGAGGTCGACGTCACCAAGATCGCGCGCCTGCGTGACCGTGCCAAGGGTGACTTCGAGAAGCGCGAGGGCACCAAGCTCAGCTTCCTGCCCTTCTTCGCCCTCGCGGCCGTCGAGGCCCTCAAGGCCTACCCGACGGTGAACGCGAGCATCGAGGGTGAGAACGTGGTCTACCACGGCTCCGAGAACCTCGGCATCGCCGTGGACACCGACAAGGGCCTGCTCGTCCCCGTCCTGAAGAACGCCGGTGACCTCAACATCGCCGGCCTGGCGCGCGGCATCGCCGACGTCGCGGACCGCACGCGGGGCAACAAGATCACCCCCGACGACCTGAGCGGCGGCACGTTCACCATCACCAACACCGGCTCGCGCGGGGCGCTCTTCGACACCCCGATCATCAACCAGCCGCAGGTGGCGATCCTCGGCACCGGGGCCGTGGTGAAGCGTCCGGTCGTCGTCAAGGACGCTGACGGTGGCGAGACGATCGCCGTGCGGTCGATGGTCTACCTGGCCCTGTCCTATGACCACCGGATCGTCGACGGCGCGGACGCTGCCCGCTTCCTGACGGCGATGAAGACCCGTCTCGAGGACGGCTCCTTCGAGGTCTGAGTCGCCTCAGCACGACGCGCGGCGCGTCACCCGAACCCGGGTGGCGCGCCGCTCGTCGTGGTGACGGTGCGTCGAGGGGCCGCCCTCAGGCCGGGACCCGCACCTCCCAGACCTGCCACCGCTGCCCGGACCATCGCAGGTCGAGGTCCAGGGGTGCTCCGGTCTCGGCCGCCCTGGGTTGGCGCCCGTCCGCCGACACGAGCTCGTGGGCCGAGGTGTCGACGACCGCGCGCACCAGGATCGTCGCTCCCTCCGGATGGACACGCCAGTCGGGAGCCCCGTCGGCCCAGCTCGCTTCGCGCACGGTCAGCCTCAGGCCCTCGGCATGGCTTCCCGCGGACAGCAGTTGCGCGCGGTCCCGCTCGTCAGCGCTGCGTGCCGGACTGCCCGGGACCGACGCGACCTCCCACCCGGCCCCCTGGGGAGCAGACCAGTTCCCGGCCCGCAGATCGCTCAGCGCCTGCACGAGCGCCACCAGGTCCGCGGCGCTCGGATGGCGCACCTGAGCACTGTCGGACCGCCCTTCGCGCGGGTCCCCGGCGGTCGGCGACGCAGCGGCCGACCCTGCGGGATCGGCCGCCGCCGCCTGGGCGAGCCACGGGCGCTGCCGGAGCACGATGACCGCACCGATCGCGAGCGCGAGGAAGGACAGGACGAGCGCGCTCGCGACGAGCCTGGCGGCGGACGGCCGCGGCCAGCGAGGCGCCCCTGTTCCCGCGCCGGAGCTCCTCCCCGGCCGGGTCCGACCGGGCCGACGGACCCGCGCCACGGACGGCACCTCGCGCGGGCGATCACCCTCGCCGACGTCCATGGCAGCGCGCAGCCGACGGGTCAGGCCGGCCGTCGCGTCCCCACCCGGGGCGACGTGGAGCGGCTCCGGTGAGGCGGTGTCGAAGACCGCCACGGCCAGGGCATCGGCGGAGGGACGGGCCGAGGCGTCGAGGACCAGCGCACCGTCGAGCACGTCCACGAGGGAGGGCGGAAGGTCCTCGCGGGCCTCGGTGCGGGCAAGGTGCCCGGCGAAGGTCCCGCGGACGAGGGCAAGGTCCGGCTCCTCGCCGGTGAGGCAGAACCAACCGAGCGCACCCACCGCGTGCACGTCACTGGCGCTGCCGGGATGCTCACCGGCGAGCACCTCGGGGGCGACGAAGCCGTCCGTGCCGTGCACGTCGCCGGGGACCTCACCGGCAGCGTGACAGGCGCCCAGGTCGGCCAGGTGCGGCCGCCCCGCGAGGTCGAAGAGGACGTTGTCCGGGGAGAGGTCGCCGTGCACCAGCCCACGGCGGTGCAAGGAGCCGAGCGCGGTCGCGATCGGAGTGAGGACCGTGACGCACTCTCCGGCGCTGAGCCGGCCGCGGGCCGCCACCGCCTGGCGCAGCGACCCCCCACGCATGAGGTCCATGACGACGGCACGCCGCTCCTCATCGACCTGCACGAGGTCGTGGACCGTGACGACGTGCTCGCACCGCTGGCCCACGAGGAGCCCCTCCCGGACTGCCTGCTCCGCCGCACCGTCGACCACCTTGACGGCCACCTCCGCGCCGTCCCGCAGCCGCAGGGCACGCCAGACCCGCCCCGACGCGCCCGCCCCGAGGGGCTCGAGACACTGGTACCCCGGCAGCGTGGGGATGCTGCCCTCCCACAACTCGGTCATGCCCTCCACTGTGCCGGGGCGCCACGCAGGGCCCGGAAGTTTTCCACAGGCACGGTCCGCGTGGGAGGGTGCGGGCATGCCCGCTGACCAGCCCACCATCCTGGCCACCTCCGGCGGCTACCGCTACGGCCGCCGCATCCGCCTCGAGTTCAACGCGCTCGTCCACCACGCCGTGGACCTCTCCGGTGTCCATGGCCGTCGCCCGCGGATCACCTACCTGGGCACCGCCGGTGGCGACCAGGCGCAGGGCAACTACTGGATGGTCCAGGCGGGCCGGGAGGCCGGCTTCGACGTCACCTGCCTCGACCTGTTCCCCATGCCCAGCGTCGACGACGTCCCCGCGCTGCTCCTGGGCTCGGACATCGTGTGGGTCCAGGGCGGCTCGGTCGCCAACCTGCTCGCCGTCTGGGCGGTCCACGACCTCGGTCCGGCGATGCGGTCCGCGTGGGAGGCCGGCGTGGTCCTCTCCGGGGTGTCCGCGGGCTCGATCTGCTGGTTCATGGGTGGGTGCACCGACTCCTTCGGCCCGGAGTTGCGGGCCGTCACGAACGGCCTGGCCCTGCTGCCCTACGGCAACGGCGTCCACTACGACTCCGAGGAGAGCCGGCGTCCCACGATCCACCGCCTCGTCGGTGAGGGGACCCTGCCGCTGACGCACTGCACCGACGACGGCGTGGGCCTGGTCTACCACGGCACCGACCTCGTCGAGGCTGTCACCGAGGTGGCCGGCAAGGGCGCGTATGCCGTGGAGCTCACCGACACCGGGGTCACCGAGACCCGGATCGAGCCACGACTTCTCTCGGCGCCCTAGGTGCCTGCTCGCGAGGACTAGGCTCGGGAGTCATGCGTTTCGAGCACGTCGGCTTCGCTCCCGACTTCGTGGACTACGAGGCCGGGTGGGAGCATCAGCGGCGGGTCCATGCCGCGGTCGCCGCCGGCGAGCTGCCCGACACCACGTTGCTGCTCGAGCACGCGGCGGTCTACACCGCGGGCAAGCGCACCGAGCCCCACCAGCGCCCCTTCGACGGCACCCCCGTCATCGACGTGGACCGAGGCGGCCTCATCACCTGGCACGGGCCCGGCCAACTCGTCGGCTACCCCATCGTCTTCCTCCGGCAGGTGCCCATCGACGTGGTGGCCCATGTGCGGCGCCTCGAGGAGGTGATGATCCGCGTCTGCGCCGAGTTCGACGTCACGGTGCACCGCGTCGAGGGCCGCAGTGGTGTCTGGGCCCTCGCGGACGACCGCGGACCGGATCGCAAGCTCGGCGCCATCGGCGTGCGGGTGAGTCGTCGGGTGACCATGCACGGTTTCGCACTCAACTGCGATGCCGACCTGTCCTGGGCGGACAACATCGTCGCGTGCGGCATCGAGGACGCCGGCGTCTCCTCCCTCACGCGTGAGGCGGGTCGGCGCATCACGGTGCAGGAGGTCCTGCCGCACGCCGAGAAGCACCTCACTGACGTCCTGGGCTGACCTCGCCGGCGTGGCCGGTCGCTGTCGGGTGTTGCCCGACGGGGCGGCGGCGACGGATCAGTGGCTGCCCCGGCCCGGCGCACGAGAGCAGCGCGTCGTCGGTGGCGCGCGGCGGCACCGGCCGCAGCCGCCCGTCGCGGATCCGCTCAGCCACGTGGGCTCGCCTGGAGGTGATCGACCAGCCGCTGATGTCGGGCGGGACCGGCACCCACTCCCCCGCAGGGTCGCGCACCACCAGGTCCAGGGGACGTCCGCGCAGGCGACGCCACAGCCACCACAGCGGCCAGATCGCCGCCAGCACGATGCCCTCGGCGAGCCCGAAGACGAGCGCGACCACCAGGGCAAGCAGCGCCTCGACCAGGCTGGACTCGTGCATGGTCCTCAGCGGTGACCAGCGGGGCGTGTCCAGCCAGACCTCACCTCGCTCGATGACCTCCTCCGGCACTCCACGCAGGGGTGCCACGAAGATCGGCGTCCACGGCCACGCGTCCGCACTCACCCGCCAGAGGCCACCTGCGGGGTCGATCGGCCTGCTGTCCTCGTGTGCACTCATGATCGGGACGCTAGGCCAGAACGGCGAACGACCGTCCGGGTTTTCCACAGGCCCCGGATCGACGCGTAGGCTTGGTGACCGTGACTGTCGCACCCGAGGGACGCCGCCTGCTGCGGGTCGAGGCTCGCAATGCCGAGACCCCGATCGAGCGCAAGCCCGAGTGGATCCGCACGACGGCCAAGATGGGCCCGGAGTACACCGCGATCCACTCGATGGTGAAGTCCGAGAAGCTCCACACCGTCTGCCAGGAAGCCGGCTGCCCCAACATCTTCGAGTGCTGGGAGGACCGGGAGGCGACCTTCCTCATCGGCGGCGACGTCTGCACCCGCCGCTGCGACTTCTGCGACATCGCGACCGGTCGGCCGCAGGCCCTCGACCTCGACGAGCCGCGCCGCGTGGCCGAGTCGGTCCGCTCGATGGGACTGCGCTACGCCACCGTCACGGGAGTGGCGCGCGACGACCAACCCGACGGCGCGGCATACCTGTACGCCGAGACGATCCGGCAGATCCACGCCCTCAACCCGACCGCGGGTGTCGAGATCCTCCCTCCGGACTTCGGGGCCGAGCCCCACCTCGTCGGTCAGGTCTTCGACGCCCGCCCCGAGGTCTTCGCCCACAACCTCGAGACGGTCCCGCGGATCTTCAAGCGGATCCGGCCGGCCTTCACCTACGAGAAGTCGCTGCGCGTCCTCACCATGGCTCGCGAGGCCGGGCTGGTGACCAAGTCCAACCTCATCCTCGGCATGGGTGAGGATGAGCAGGAGATCCAGCAGGCCATCGAGGACCTGTGTGCCGCGGGCACCGACATCCTCACCATCACCCAGTACCTCCGCCCCTCCAAGCTGCACCACCCGATCGACCGGTGGGTCAAGCCGGAGGAGTTCGTCCACTGGAGCACGGTCGCCGAGGACCTGGGTTTCAAGGGCGTCATGGCCGGGCCGCTCGTGCGCTCCTCCTACCGCGCCGGACGGCTCTGGGTGGCGGCGATGGCCCGCTGGGGCCGCCCGCTGCCCGAGCACCTGGCCCACCTCGGCGAGGGCAACCACGAGCCGGCCCGCCAGGAGGCGGCATCGCTCGTGGCGCGCGCCGCCCGAACCGTAGACTGAGCCCTCCAAGCACCCTCGCACCACGAGCGCACCACCACGACGCAGGAGTCATCGAGCGTGTCCGACGAGAAGAAGCAGGGCCGGGTCGCGCAGATCCGCCAGAGCTACCAGGCGATCCGCAGCCTCGACTCCCGCATCGGCTGGTACATGCTGCTCGCCAGCGTGCTCACCTTAGCCGTCATCGCCGGCATCGGCTTCGCCATCGGCGGGTTCTGGCGCTGGTACATGATCCTCGTCGCGATCCCTGCCGCCGCGCTCGCCGCCGTCATCGTGATGAACCGCCGCGGCAACACCGCCATGTACAACGCCCTCGACGGGCAGCCCGGCGCGGCCGGTGCCGCCCTCATGGGCATGGGCAAGCGCGGCTGGTTCACCTCGGAGCAGCCGGTCGCCGTCGAGGCCACCCGCGGCACCAAGATGACCGACATGTCGGGGGCCGCGATGGTCTTCCGCGCCTTGGGTCGCCCCGGCATCGTCCTCATCGGCGAGGGGCCCGAGGGGCGCGTCCAGAAGCTGCTCAAGGCCGAGGAGAAGAAGGTCGCCCGCGTCGCCCAGGGCGTGCCGATCCACCTGTGGGTGGCCGGTGAGGGCGAGGACCAGGTCTCCATCCGCAAGATCGGCGGCAAGCTGACCCGCCTCAAGCCGGTCCTCACCAAGGACGAGGTCTCGGTCGTCAACAAGCGCCTGAAGTCCCTCCCCGGGGTGCGCTCGGCCATCCCCGCCGGCGTCGACCCCACGCGGGTCCGGATGAACCGCGGAGCCCTGCGCGGGAAGTGACGCCCCGCCTCAGCGACGGACCAGGACCGTCCCCGCGGCGACATCGTGCAGGCCACGCCCGTCCTTCGCGGTGAGCACGGCCGGCAGGAACAGGCAGAGCAACAGCGTGCGGATGAGCGCCTGGAGCGGCCACGTGCCCGGCCGCACCTGCCGCAGCTGCAACCCCATGACGTAGTGCCCGAAGGTCGCGGCGACGACCGACAGCGAGAGCACGGTGAGCACGGCGAAGACGGCCAGCGGCAGGAACGAGGCCGCCCCCGCCGCCCCGAACGCGTCGCGCGCGACGACGAAGACGACGAGCTGGGCGACCAGCCAGTCGACGAGGACACCGACGAAACGCCGCCCGAGCCGGGCCAGTGACCCGCTCCCGGAGGCCGGGAGACCAAGTGCCGCACCGGCATACGTCATCTCGGGTGGGGAGGTCGAACTCACGAGCCCACTGTATGCCGTGCGCTCACCGCCCCCCGATCGGGCGCCGGTCTCGCGATGCGAGACGCGGGGTCTGTTACATCGGCGAAACATTCGGGATATGGGCGAGAAATGGCACCCGTTTAGGTTGGTCGCAACGCACCGGGCCGGCGCATGGCCCAACCCACAGCACCAGGAGGCTCCACCCGTGTTCAGCTCCGCTGACGAAGTCCTCGCCTACATCAAGGACGAGGACGTCAAGTTCGTCGACATCCGCTTCTGCGACCTGCCCGGCATCATGCAGCACTTCAACGTGCCGGCCGAATCCCTCGACGAGGACTTCTTCACGGTCGGCCAGGCCTTCGACGGCTCGTCGATCCGCGGCTTCCAGGCGATCCACGAGTCCGACATGAAGCTCCTTCCGGACGTCGCGACGGCCTACCTCGACCCGTTCCGGGCCGAGAAGACGCTCATCATGAACTTCTCCATCGTCGACCCGTTCACCGACGAGCCCTACAGCCGCGACCCGCGCAACATCGCGGCGAAGGCCGAGGCCTACCTGAAGTCGACCGGCATCGCCGACACCGCCTACTTCGGCGCCGAGGCCGAGTTCTTCGTCTTTGACGACGTGCGCTTCAAGACCAGCGCCAACGAGTCCTTCTACTTCCTCGACTCCAAGGCCGCCGTGTGGAACACCGGCAAGGTCGAGGAGGGCGGCAACCTCGGCTACAAGCCGCGCATGAAGGGCGGCTACTTCCCGGTCTCCCCCGTCGACCACTTCGCCGACCTGCGCGACAAGATGTGCCTGACCCTCAAGGAGGTCGGCCTCACCGTCGAGCGTTCGCACCACGAGGTTGCCTCCGGCGGGCAGCAGGAGATCAACTACCGCTTCAACACCCTGCTCCACTCCGGCGACGACATGATGAAGTTCAAGTACGTCATCAAGAACGAGGCCTGGCGGCACGGCCAGACGGCCACCTTCATGCCGAAGCCGATCTTCGGTGACAACGGCTCGGGCATGCACACGCACCAGTCGCTGTGGAAGGACGGCGAGCCGCTGTTCTACGACGAGCGCGGCTACGGCGGCCTGTCCGACATGGCCCGCTGGTACATCGGCGGCCTGCTCAAGCACGCCCCGGCGCTGCTCGCCTTCACCAACCCGACGGTGAACTCCTACCACCGCCTGGTCCCGGGCTACGAGGCGCCGGTCAACCTCGTCTACTCCGCGCGCAACCGCTCGGCGTGCATCCGCATCCCGATCGCGGGGACCTCGCCGAAGGCCAAGCGCATCGAGTTCCGCATCCCGGACCCGTCGTGCAACCCGTACCTCGCCTTCGCCGCGCAGCTCATGGCCGGCCTCGACGGCATCAAGAACCGGATCGAGCCGCCGGAGCCGATCGACAAGGACCTCTACGAGCTGCCCCCCGAGGAGCACGCGGAGATCAAGCAGGTGCCGGGCTCGCTCCCCGAGGTGCTCAACGCGCTCGAGGAGGACCACGAGTTCCTGCTCGAGGGTGACGTCTTCACCCAGGACGTCATCGACACGTGGATCGAGTACAAGCGCAAGAACGAGATCGACCCGATCCGCTTCCGCCCGCACCCGCACGAGTTCGAGATGTACTTCGACATCTGAGCACTACCAAACCAGCGGTATGCCGCCCGCTCCCGTCTCGGGGGCGGGCGGCCTCGTCGGTTGCCCTTGCGTCATTAATCGCAGAAGCAGGCGTCTGTGACAGTCGGGACTGTGAAGCACCGGGGACATGGAGCGCGCAACTCCTCGAGAAGTGCGCGCTCGCCAGTGGACCGATGCCTGAAGGTCGACAAGCAGTGCCACCATCCGTCGCTGGCGTTCCCCTCTATCTCCCCGATGAGGGATCGGTCCAGAGCATCGAAGGGTAGTGCGCCCGGGATTCCGTCGAAGATCCTCTTCGGGCCTGCGGAAGGGCTACTCAGCTGAGGCCGAGGTAGCGGTCGAGGAAGGTCGTCAGTCGGCCGATGACCGTATGCCGCTTGGCGGAGTGCGCGCCGTCGGGGGCGAAGCGGGACATGGGCGGAAGGATGCGGGTGAGCGCCGTTCCACCAGTGGGCAATCCGCCGTCGCGGAAGGCATTGGACACCAGAGCCCGAGTCTCCTCGGGGCGCAAGCTCTCCTCATCGATGATGGCGTCCAGCTCGCGGTCGCGCTTGGCGGCGATATAGGCCTTCCACTCCAGCTCCATGTCCCCGGAGGTCGAGACCGAATCGACGAACTCCTCGATGAGGTCCTTCTTGTTGCGCAAGGACGGGCTGGCGTCGATGGCCCGCGTGATCTGCTCCTTGATCTCGCGGTCGTCGCCGTCGCCCTTGGCGGCGCGGTACTTCTCGACCAGCATGAGGATGTAGTCGACGTTGATCTCGACCTGCTTGACGAGCTCGATTTCGAAGACGACGTCGTCGACGATCGACTCCTTGTCCCCGTCCTTCCCACGGCGAAACTCGGCGTAGAGGTCGAGATACATACTCGTGTAGTCCTGCACCTGCCGAGGCGTGAGGATTTCCTGGCCGGCGAAGTCGTCGAAGGACGTGAGGATGTTGCGCAGCCGCAGGATCGCTCCCCAGAGGGCGATGAACTCCTTCTGGGCAGCCTCCCCCACGATGTCAGCATCAAGGGGGTATGCCGCGAGCAGCTCCGCCACCTTCGCGGCATACGACTCGTAGTAGTGGGCGAACGGCTGGAGGAGGACGACGCCGCGGGCGTCCTTGTTGCCGAAGAGCGCGATCGCGTCGTTTGTCTCCTCCTCGAGGTCACGGAAGCTGACGATGTTGCCGAAGGTCTTGACCGAGTTGAGGATCCGGTTCGTGCGCGAATAGGCCTGCAGCAGACCGTGAGCGCGCAGGTTCTTGTCGACCCAGAGCGTGTTGAGGGTGGTGGCGTCGAAGCCGGTCAGAAACATGTTGACCACGATGACGAGGTCGATCTCACGGTTCTTCAGCCGTTGTGAAATGTCCTTGTAGTAGTTCTGGAAGCGCTCCGCCGAGGTGTCGAAACTCGTCCCGAACATCTCGTTGTAGTCCTGGATCGCGTCCTCGAGGAACTCTCGGGCGCTGGCGGACAGCTGGTCGGTCTCGAAGCCTTCCTCGTCGACGAAGTCGTCCGCGACGGCCTCGTTTGCGGCATACGAATAGATGAGGCCGACCTTGAGACGCTGGCCCCCTGGCCGCTCGTCCTGGAGACGGCCGAAGGCGTTGTAGTAGATCCGCGCCGCCTCGATCGAGCTCGTCGCGAAGAGAGCGTTGAAACCGCTGAGCCGCCGCCCACCATGGGCATACGTCTGAGACCGTTTCGTCTTCTGGTCGAAGTGATCGAGGGTGTACTCGACGACCTGACTGATGCGCTCCGGCGCCAGGAGGGCCCGCTCCCGGTCGATGCCCGACACCTGCTTGTCATCGACGCCCGGGGGCAGCTTGATCGTGTTGACATAGTCGATGCGGAAGGGCAGCACGTTCTTGTCGGTGATCGCATCGACGATGGTGTAGGTGTGCAGCTTGTCGCCGAAGGCCTGCTCGGTCGTGCGCAACTGGACGTTCCCTCCCGATCCCGCATTGGCTGCAAAGATCGGCGTGCCGGTGAAGCCGAAGAGGTGGTAGCGCCGGAAGGCCTTGGTGATCGCTGTGTGCATGTCGCCGAACTGGGAGCGGTGGCACTCGTCGAAGACGATGACGACGTGCCCGTTGTAGATGGCGTGCCCCTTGTTGGCGGCGATGAAGGTGGAGAGCTTCTGGATCGTCGTGATGATGATCGTCGCGGTGGGGTCCTCGAGCTGCTTCTTGAGGACGCGCGTCGAGGTGTTGGAGTTGGCGGCGCCCTCCTGGAAGCGGTCGTACTCCTTCATCGTCTGGTAGTCGAGGTCCTTACGGTCGACGACGAAGAGCACCTTGTCGATCGCGGGCATCGCCGACGCGAGCAGTGCCGTCTTGAAGCTCGTCAACGTCTTCCCTGACCCGGTCGTGTGCCAGACATACCCACCTGCCTGGCTCGTGCCGAGGCGCTGCAGGTTGGTGGAGGTCTCGATGCGGCGCAGGATCTGCTCGGTCGCGGCGATCTGGTACGGCCGCATGACCAGGAGCATCCGGTCCGAGGTCAGCACGCAGTAGCGGGTGAGCACATTGAGGAGGGTGTGCTTGGCGAAGAAGGTCTTCGTGAAGCCGACGAGATCCTTGATCGGTCGATTCCCCGCGTCGGCCCACCACGAGGTGAACTCGAAGCTGTTGGACGTCTTGCGGACCCGACGCCTGGCGCTGGAGGCCTCGCTGAGGTGCTGGCGTCGCGTGGTGTTCGAGTAGTACTTCGTCAGGGTGCCATTGCTGATGACGAAGAGCTGGACGTACTCGAAGAGCCCGGTCCCGGCCCAGAAGCTGTCGCGCTGGTAGCGCTCGATCTGGTTGAACGCCTCCCGCAGGTCGACCCCGCGCCGCTTGAGCTCCACGTGCACCATCGGCAGGCCGTTGACAAGGATTGTCACGTCATACCGGTTGGCGCGGGTGACTCCCCCGCCCGTGGCGCCCGCCGTCTCGTACTGGTTGACGACCTGGAGCCGGTTGTTGTGGATGTGCTCCTTGTCGAGGAGCCGGACGTTCTTGGTGGTGCCGTCCTCGCGGGTGAGGAGCTGGACGTGGTCCTCCTGGATGCGGACGGCCTTCTCGACGATTCCGCTGTTGGCGCTGGCGATGCGTTCGGTGAAGAAGGTGCGCCATTCGGTGTCGCTGAACCGTATGCCGTTGAGCGCCTCGAGCTGCGCGCGCAGGTTGGCGACGAGATCGGCCTCCGTGGTGATCGGTAGGTAGTCGTAGGCCTGCGCCTGGAGCTGGGTGAGCAGAGCCTTCTCGAGGTCGCTCTCCGATTGGTATGCCGCGCCGCTCACCTCGTCGGGGACGAACTCGGCGACCACCGTGCTCTCGGCACTCATGGCTATCGGCGCATAGGCCCGCGCTGGCTCCCGCCGTTGGACGGAGGTCATGTCCTGGCCCCCTGTGCCGCGCCGAGTAGCGTCGTGGCCACGGCGACGGCCTTGTCGGCCTCTGCCGCCCCGACGGTGCGCGCCTCGTAGTGGAGTTGATTGCGGGTGCGGCGCATCCGCTCGACGTGCCGGCCTGCTTCGTCCGCTGGTGGCGCAACGAGGACGATGCGCAGGAAGTCAGCGAGGGCGGCATGTTGGCCGGGGCCGTTCGCGGTGCGATAGCCATGACGAGCCAACATCGCCTCACCGACCGCGTGGGCGGCGTCGTGGGCGAGGTTGTAGCGGTTCTGCGGCAGCTTCAAGTGCGGCAGATCGGCAAGGGTGTCCGCTGCACGCTCCAGGAAGAGCGTCGCCCGCACGGCGTCCGGCGCCACGCGAAGCAGCCGACCTTTCTCAACCAGGACCGTGAGAGCCTCCTGCTGGGCAGCGCTCAGCCGCCGAGTCACCACCGCAGGTCACCGATGACCGGGATGACAGGGTTGCTCTTCACATGCACTAGGAAACCACTGTCCGCCGACAGCTCCTTGGCGGTCAGGATGGTCGGGTTGACTGCCCGGCCGACCCGCTCCTGGACGCGGTCGCAGGCGGAGTACACCTCGTCAGTGTCAGGCGAACCGACAACCATGACGTCGACGTCGGAGGGGGCAGGTCCAGGCACCCCGAGCGACCGCGCAGCGAACGATCCGTAAAGGAAGGCCGCCTCCACGCCTTCGATGCCCGACAGCTCGCGGCCGAGATGCACGGCCGGGCCAGTGGTGATCGTCAGGATCAGACGAAGCGGTTCGACGAGAGGGCTGTCCTCTGCGGCCCTGATGAGCCGGGTCCGACCAACCTGCCGTTCGGCGAGAATTCCTGCGTCCAGGAGGCGGCCCACCTCCCGGTGCACTGTCGGATAGGCCAGATCCGTCCGCTTGGCAAGATCGGTGATGCTGAGCTCTTCGTCCATGACGATCAGTGCTGCCAAGAGACGCGCCTGACCGTCCGACCGGAAGATCGGAGCAAGCAGTGGGGCCTCAGTTCTCATATAACTGAGATTATCCTCCATTTTAGCGATACTCAAGGTTACGCACGGGGGATGAGGTCGGCGTCCGAGGTCGACAACGCCGCCAATTGGACCTCCGAAAGGCCGCGGTCCTCCCACTGTCCGTAGGTGCCACCTTCCCAGGTCCACTGCCGCCGGCCGTTGCAGGACCGGCCGGAGGCGACGGCACCAGCAGCCGAGGGAGAGCTGAACGGGATGTCGCGGGTCACTCGACCTTGCCCACCCTGGATGACGATGGACCCGTCGGCCACGAGCTTCTCGTATCGAGCCTTGAGCGAGGCGTAGGCCCGGCGAGTGCTCTCGGTCGTCCCCGCGCCGGTCCACGCCGGAACGACGGTGGATCCGGCAAGCAGCGTGAACTCATCACCGTTGACCTGGGCGCTGGCGTCCACTCCGGTCCTGGGAACAGTGAGGCGGAAGATCGGCGATACCTCCGTGGGCTTCTCCGGTCGGTCCGTGGCTCGGGAGGGCACTTGCCGTAGGGCGTTGATACCGAGCACCGGAAGGATGATCTGCAGGTGGTCCAGGAATGCCTCCATATCGGAGACCTGGGCCTCGGAAAGACGCCTGCCCTGCGGGGTCTGGGTGTTCACGAGACCCACGCGTTGGGCCCGGGTGGCCTTCTCGACGAGCCGCGCTTCGAGGTAGCCCCAGTGGCCCTCGTTGAACGCGTCGTCCTTGGCGGTGATGAGGACGACGCGGTCCCAGAAGTCCTTCTTCGCCTTGTGGTCGCGGAACCGGTTGATGAAGTTCTCGGTGCGCCCGATGTAGCAGGTGACTCCACCGACGGCCTCCTCGTCGTCGCCGAGCAGCAGGTAGGCGCCGTTGCGCTGGGCCTCCGGGCGGCGGAGGATCTCGCCGATGTCCTTGCGCGGGCCGGTCAGGACGTGGCCGGTCCAGCCGGCGATCTCGGCCGTGGTGATGCCGCCCGGCTCGCCGTCGACGAGGAACAGCTCGATGTGCTTGCCGGTCATGACGCCTCGGGGAAGGTGAGGAGCTTGTCGCGGTAGTACTCGTACTGCTTCCGCCGCGCCGCCAGTTCAGCGGGGAGCCCGACTCTGAGGTCAGTCACCAACCCATCCAATGCATCGAGCGTCGCCGCGATCTTGTGTTGCTCCACCAATGGAGGCAGAGGGACTTCAACCTTGGCCAATCTGGCCTTGGAGACATTAAATCGCGTCACACCGCTGGCCGTTAGGCGGATCTGCTCGCGCATCGCGAAGGAGCGGAATAGATGTTTCGCGAAATCGGGGTCGAGAGTGCTGGGGTCATGTAGTCGGAAGCCGATGCAGAAGCTATTAAGGTACAGCGCATCCTCGGGTTCACGGGTGACGACCGACGAGAGCCCGCACTCGTCGCGATTCTCCGAAGAGCCGGTGAATAGGACGTCTCCCCGGTGAAGGAGCCGCTGGCGCTCGCCCGGGCTCACCCTCACGAAGTCGTCGGCGTCCAGCTCGGTGGCGAGATTCGCGTAAACGTTCCGGTAAGTCACGTAGCGAGCATTGCCTTCTGAGAAGTCTGACTTCGACTTTCCGGTCAGTCCGCCGAAGAGGAATCCGAGTTCACTCATCGGCGCGCGCCTGACACTCTCTCTCTCGTGGAAGGTCAAGAGAGCGTCACGATAGTGACGGTACTGTCGCCGTCGCGCCTCAAGCTCCGCCTCAAGCTCCGCCTCAAGCTCCGCGAACGCATCAAGCACCTCAACGATGGCCCGCTGCACTGCCAACGGAGGAACGGGAATTCTGACCTCGTTGAGGACCGTTTGCGTGAGGCTTGGAACCCCACCCGCGACGTTGAGCCGTTCGAGTTCCTCGACCACGAGCAGGTGGAAGAGGAACTTGGGCACCATCTGAGTGGTGTCCACTTCGGTGAAGAAGATCGTGTCAACGGTCCAGAAGGGCTGGTCGACGTAGAAGAGATTGGACAGCGACCCCTTACGCGGGATCAGGACCGACGGTCCCGGGTGGGCAGCCAAGTCAACGTAGGTCATGACACCACCAGATCCGTAGACCGGAATGCCACCGCTGCCCAAGTGCTTGTAGTCGCGACCATTCCTAATGCGGGCAACATCGCCAAGGCGCTTGTAGGCGACCCCCATTGGACACTCACGCTGCAGCAACGCATCTATCCGGTTCACGATCGGCTGCCTTCGAGGTCGGCGACGATGGCGTCGATCTTGGTCCGCAGCTCAGCTTGGCGCTCGACGATCCGGGCGATCTCCGCGTTCAAGGCCACGATGTCGACTTCTTCGCGGGTGTTCTCGGCCTCGACATATGAAGTGACCGACAGGTTGTAGCCGTTGTCCGCAATCGTCTCCGCCTCGACGAGGGAGGCGAAATGGGGAGCCGGCTCACGGCATACGAACGCCTCGAGAATCCGCTTCTGATGCGCATCGGTGAGCTTGTTCTTGTTGCCCGTGCGGGTGAACAGCGCCGATCCGTCGATGAAGAGGATCGCGTTGTCGGTCTTGCTCTTCTTGAGCACGATGATGCAGGTGGCGATCGTCGTGCCGAAGAAGAGGTCGGGTGGGAGCTGGATGACGGCATCGACGTAGTTGTTGTCGACGAGGTACTTGCGGATCTTCTGCTCCGCTCCCCCGCGGTAGAGCACCCCCGGGAACTCGACGATCGCCGCGGTGCCGTCGACGGCGAGCCACGACAGGATGTGCATGGTGAAGGCGAGGTCGGCCTTGCTCTTCGGGGCGAGCACTCCCGCGGGCGCGAAGCGCGGGTCGTTGATGAGCAGCGGGTTGTCCGAGCCCGGCCACTTCGTGGAGTAGGGCGGGTTCGACACGATCGCCTCGAAGGGCTCGTCGTCCCAGTGCGCCGGGTCGATGAGGGTGTCCCCGTGGGCGATGTCGAACTTCTCGTAGTTGACGTCGTGCAGGAACATGTTGATCCGCGCGAGGTTGTAGGTCGTCAGGTTGATCTCCTGACCGAAGAAGCCCTGCCGCACGTTCTCCTTGCCGAGCACCTTGGCGAACTTCAGCAGCAGCGAGCCCGAGCCGCACGCAGGGTCATAGACCTTGTTGACCTCGCTCTTGCCGACGACCGTGATGCGAGCGAGCAGCTCACTGACCTCCTGGGGCGTGAAGAACTCTCCCCCCGACTTGCCCGCCGACGACGCATACATCGTCATGAGGTACTCATAGGCATCACCGAAGGCATCGATCGTGTTGTCGCTGAACGTGCCCAGGTTGAGATCGCCGATGGCGCTCAACAGCTTGACGAGCTTCTCGTTGCGGCGGGCGACGGTCGGGCCGAGCTTGGCACTGTTGACGTCGAGGTCGTCGAAGAGGCCCTTGAGGTCGTCCTCGCTCGCCGAGCCAACCGCTGAGGCCTCGATGTTCCTGAAGACTCGCTCGAGGGTCTCGTTGAGATCGCCGTCGTGGGCCGCCCGCGCCCGGACATTGGCAAAGAGCTCGCTCGGCAGGATGTAGAAACCCTTGTCCGAGACCGTCACCTCCCGGCCGAACTCCGCTTGCGCATCAGTGAGCTGTGCATAGTCGAAGTCGGGGACACCGGCATCCCGCTCCAGGCCGTTGATGTAGTCGGTGAGGTTCTCCGAGATGAACCGGTAGAACAGCATCCCGAGGACGTAGCCCTTGAAGTCCCAACCGTCGACGCTGCCGCGCAGGTCATTGGCGATCCGCCAGATCGCCTTGTGCAGCTCGGCCCGCTGCTGCTCCTTGGTCATGCGGAGGGCTCGATCCGTGGAGTGCTGAAGAGGTGGGGCATGCGGATGATCCTGCCCGAGGAGGCCGACAGCCGACGGGTCGGCACGCTGGCAAGACCCGCGGCATACGCCGTCGGGGAGCGCCCCTGTCAGCCCCGGGTCGCGACTGGATTGTCCACGACAAGTCCCTCGAACCGCCCGAAGTCGGTGTCATTGCTGGCGACACTGGCGGACCGTTGGAGGGCATGGGCAGCGATGAGAGCGTCGGTGGTGAGGTTCCCCGCCGCTCCCGCTCGCACCAGGAGGGCGAGCGTGGCGCGAAGGTGGCGCTCATCCGACACCAGAACGTCAGTCATTGGATGGTCCAGCCAGCTCTCGACGACGGAGACTGCGGCCGAGGTGGTCATGGGTGACACCAGGACCCGGCTCGAGGTGACCAGCCGCACGAAACCCGAGATGACCACCGGTGCCAGCCCGATCGTCTCCCGTCCGCTCAGTGCGGCGCCCCACCATTCGCGGGCCGCGTCATGCTGGTCGAACCCGTCGACATGGGCATAGAGCAGGACGTTGACGTCCGGGACGATCACGACGACGTGAGCTCGTCGTCAGCCAACTCGTCGACGAGGTGATTCAGCCGTGCCACGTCAATCCCACCCCGGACCCCGGAGCGATGAACGGGGACCACGTGGGCCGAAACGCCATCGGCCGTGCCGAGCGCCCGCCTCAGGGCGTCGTTGACGACGTCCTTCATCGTCCGACGGTCGCGGCGAACGGCGTCCTCGACGAGCCGACTGACGTCGTCATCGAGCGTGAGCGTGGTCCTCATGCAGACATCTTAGCATCAGACGATCAGGCATCATGATGCCTTGATGGCCGGCCAGGTTCCCGGCGTACGCCTCGGGGCCGTACAGGCCTCCCATGAGCGCCGCACGCCGCCGTCTCCCCCTCTCCGTCTGACCGCGATCGTCGATCAGCAGTTCTCCGTCAAGATCGACCAGTACGGCGGGGACAACAGCTACCTCGCCGTGACCGTCGGTCTCGACGCGGCCCAGCAGTACGGCTGGCCGGTGCGGTCCGAGCACGCCTGCCTGATGGACTGGTACGCCACCTCTGCGGGCCGTCGTAGGACGCCCGACACCGGTCCCGCGCCGCGAGGAAACCGGAGCCCGGGCAGGCCGCGAACGCCGTCTCCACCCGCTTCTTCCCGAGCCCCTCCCCGGCACTCACCCCGCCCGTCGCCCCGTCATCCCGCGGACCGGCCGGCCGACCACTCCACGGTCTCCTCGGCGAGCAGACTGCCCAGCGCCCCACCGAGGGCGAGCTCGTCGACCGTCCCGAAGGCCTGTGCGCGCAAGCGCCCACCCCGGTCCAGGACGATGAGCGTCGGCGTTCCCTGCAGCCCCCACCGCTGCATCGTCATCGGTATGCCGTGCCCCTGCGGTGTGTCGACGCCCACCGGGAAGGTGACCCGATACTCGTGCATGAAGGCCTTGAGCGACACCGGCGTCATCGCCTCATGGTGCTCGAAGACCGTGTGCAGCCCGATGACGACGACCTCGTCCGCCAGGGTCGAGTGCACCTTGCGCGCCAGCGGCAGCCCGTGACTGACACACCCCGGGCAGAGCATCTGGAAGGCCTCGATCACCACCACGCGACCTCGCAGCCCGGCAAGGGTCTCGGCCGGCGGCGTGCCCAGCCACTCACTGACCTCCCACTCGGGGGTCGGACCCATCACCGGTAGTCGCTGCATACCCAGCCACGCTAGACCCGGAAAGCGTCGACGTCCCGGTCTCCATCGACCTCGATCCGCAGTGAGGTCAGAGGCTCGGGGCCACTCACCCCAGGACCAGGCCCCAACTCCACCGGTCCCAGCGGTGATACCTGCTCGCGACAGCAGCGCTCATCGACAAGGTGAGCGCATAGGGCCGGGCTCCCAAGGCGCGGGCCATCAGCCACACGAAGGGGCTGATGAGGAGCAGCCAGGCGGGCCCGAACTGGCTGGCTCGCCCGGTCAGACGAACGGTGTCGCCCGTGGGCTCACCGGTGGGCGTTGCCGGAGTTCAAGGGCACCGCGGCGGTGCGCCAAAGCGCTGAGCAGCGCCAGCGTCTGCTCGCGTTCTCGGCCGAGCAGTATTTGGCCGGTCGCTCCCTGCGGCAGATCGCCGAGCTGACCGATCGATCCCAAACCGGCTCATCCCAATTGAGGGTGTAGCTACGGTCTGAAGCCGCCGGTCTCGAGGAGGCTGCGGGCGATGTAGTTTACCTACCCGATAGTTTTCATGGCCCGTTGTGACTAGTGCGCGTCCGCGCGGTCCTGACGACCTGGCTCACCCCGGCCGCGGGTCACCCTTCGGGCACGTGCAAAGGTTCGGGAACGCCCCCACTCGCTCTCCTGAGCCGCGCGAAAGGGGCTGTGTGACAACCACTTTCGCTGGCCCGCAGCGAGCCGCCCACGTGGCCTAGGATGTCGCCGTGGCTGCGCTCCAGACCGTCATCCTCCAGCTCGCCGAGGCAGGGCGGACCGTCGTCGAACGCGGGCTGGTCCTCGCCTCGGGCGGCAACCTCTCCGCGCGACTCGATGACGGCACCTTCGTCGTCACCGCCTCGGGCACCTGGCTGGACCGCCTCACCGACGAGGACTTCAGTGTCATCGACACGGAAGGGTCCGTGGTCGCGGGAAACCCCAGGCCCAGTGTGGAGTGGAAGCTGCACCACCACACCTATGCCGCGCGCCGCGACGTCACGGCCGTCGTCCACCTCCACCCGCAGCACGTGCTGCTCGTCGACATGCTCGGTCACCCGATCCGGTGCACGACCCTCGACCACGCGTTCTACCTCGGCTCGGTGGCCCGGGTTCCCTTCCGGCCCGCCGGCAGTGAGGAGATCGCCGCCCTCGCGAGCGAGGCGGTCAGCGACGGGACGAATGCCGTGGTCCTGGCCCACCACGGGTGCTCGGCGCTGGGCGACTCGGTGCCGATGGCCCTGCGGCGGGCGATGAACCTCGAGGAGGCGGCGACGATGACCTACCGGCTTCTGCTGGCCGGCGACACCGACAGCGACTTCCCGGAGGAGTACCGGGGCCGGATCATCAGCGTGTGAGGGCCAGGCTCCCGAGAGCGACGAGCCAGCTGACGAAGCTCCCGATGAGGAAGTACTCGGTGATCTCGTCGATGCCCACGGCGTCGATCGTCGACCCGTCCTTGGCCTTGGCCTGCAGCTCGGGGAAGCGGATGAGCCCCTTGGCGCCGATGACGAGGCCGGCCGCGGTCAGCTGACCGGCCAGTCCCAGTCCGAGGATGAGCAGGCGCTCCATCGGACCCAGGAGGCGCCCGCCGCGGAGCCGGTCGGCGGGTTGGGCCAGCCCGCTGTTGCGCGGCCGCAGGGCGCCGACCGAGACCAGCACGAGACGGACGACGATGTTGGCGGTCGCGACATTGGCGACGACGAGGGCGGCGACGAGGAGCAGGTGCTCGAGGGCGCGGCCGCCGACCGGGCCGTCGCCGGTGAAGGGCAGCTCGGCCCAGGCCAGCCAGCGCGCGAGCGGGCCGCCCGGTGTGCTCGCCCAGCCGGAGAGGCCGAGCAGCAGCAGCGGGCCCGCGAGGAGGGCCCCGAGGGCCAGGAGGTGGGCGCGGCCGCGGCGGCCCTGGGCACGCTCCGAGGCGGTCCACCACAGCACGAGCGGGATGATGGAGGCGCTGAGGACCACCAGGTCGGCCGCTGCCGTGAGGCCGGCGAGGAGCGCCCCGCCGTAGAGCACGACGGCACCGACGACCGGGACGAGCCAGCCCGGCCGGGTCGGACGGCACAGGTCCATGACACCGACGCCGAGCACCCACAGCGCGAGCCAGGTCATGGCAGCCTCCTCAACATCCCGTGCGCGTGCAGGATCGCACCGATCCCCTGGGTGCGCACCTGCTGCGACACCGCCGACGGGCTGATCCCCTCCCGCGCCGCCAGCTCGGCCTGGGTGGCGCCGGCGAGGAGGCCCGCGAGCAGCCGCAGCCCGCGCTCCGAGAGCGATCCAACCAGCTGGTCCTGACAGGCCAGGGCTGCGTTGACCGCGTCCTGTGTCCCCGCCCGCTCGGGCGCGCTCTCACGGTATGCCGTGCGCAGGCTCTTGAGCCCGCCTCCCCGGGCACTCGCCTCGATGGCCTCGACGGCCTCGCGGGCGGCCCACCAGCCCGGGCCGTCCTGGAGCCCGGTGCCGGTCTCGAGGTCGACGACCGGGCCGCGCCCGAGACCGATCCGCACGTCGACGGCGGGGAGGAGAGCCAGGCGCACCCGCAGGGCGGCATCGAGTGCCGACCCGAGGGTGGGATAGCGGCCTTGGAACTCGTCACCGACGGTGACGGCCAGGGCGGGATCGGAGTCGACCTCGGCGTCGACGGCGGTGAGGACCTCGCGCAGGCGCGCGTGAAGGGCGACGCGGTCCGGGGCCCGGCGGGATCCGACGACATCCCCCAGGAGGCTCACTCGTGAAGCCGGTGACTTCCTTCTCACGAAATGAAGAATATCACTTCACTTAAGCAGAGGGCTTCAGGGTCCACGTCTGAAGTCCGATCCTTCAGTCCATCCGCTCCCCGGCTGCCGGTGAGACGACACCACGCTCGGTGACGACCGCCGTGACGAAGCGTGCGGGGGTCACGTCGAAAGCCGGGTTGAAGCCGACGGACGCCGAGGGCGTCACCGGCACCCCGGCATACCGCGTGACCTCCTCCCCCGGTCGCTCCTCGATCTCGATGTCCTCGCCGGAGGCGGTCGCGAGGTCGACCGTCGACCACGGGGCGGCCACGACGAACGGGATACCGGCCTCGCGGCAGGCGAGCGCCACCCCCAGGGTGCCGATCTTGTTGGCGACATCGCCGTTGGCGGCGATCCGGTCCGACCCGACGATCGCGCAGTCGACGAGACCGCGCATGATCGTCGAGGCCGCCGCTCCATCGGACTGGACGGCGTGCGGGATGCCCTCCTCCGCGAGCTCGTAGGCGGTCAGCCGCGCCCCCTGGAGCAACGGGCGGGTCTCGTCGGCGTGGACGAACTCCAGCCGGTCGCGGGCGTGCAGCTCACGCACGAGCCCCAGGGCGGTCCCCCAGCCGGCGGTGGCGAGCGCGCCGGCATTGCAGTGGGTGAGGACCCGCAGGCGAGGGCGGTCGACGCGGGCGAGCAGCCAGTCCACCCCCAGGCGGGAGAGCTCCCGGTTGGCAGCCTCGTCCTCGGCCGCGAGGCGCCGGGCGGCCTCGAGGACGGCGTCACGGCCCTGCGCCACGAGCGGGCGCACCTGGTCGACCCCCCAGGCGAGGTTCACCGCGGTGGGGCGGGCCAGCCGGACCCGGTCGATCGCGGCCTCCAGAGTGCCCTCGTCCCAGCCTTCGCGCCGCGCCTGGTCGAGCGCGACGACCACGCCCATGGCCCCCGCGACGCCGAGCGCCGGCGCGCCGCGGACGGCGAGGACGGAGATGGCGTCGACGAGCTGGTCCACCGTCTCGACATCGAGATGGACCGTCTCGCCCGGGAGCCTGGTCTGGTCGAGCAGGCGGAGCCGGTCGGTCGACCCGTCCCAGGTGATGGCGTGCAGCGTCATGGCCTCAGCCTAGGTGGCGGCGGCCCGCCGGCGACGGCGGGCCGCCGGGCCCGCAACGGTGGACACGGACGCACCACGAGGCCACCATGGTCCCTCAGTGGCATGTCGTCCCCGGTTGCGGAGGAGGTCGGGTCGCATGAGTTCTCTGCTGGTCTGGGCGGTCGTCGCGGCCGCTCTAGCCCTGCTCGCGGTGGTCGTCGGGGTCCGGGCTCAGAAGCTGGTCCTCGGGATCCTCGTCGACGACCGCAACCGGTTCAGCCTCACGCGCTTCCAGGTCGTCGGCTGGACGCTGCTGCTGTTCTCGATGTTCGCCGCCGTGGCCGCCAAGCGCGCGAGCAATGACACGACGACCTCCCTGGACTTCGTCATCCCCGGGGAACTCCTCCTCGTCCTGGGCATCAGCCTGTCCTCCACCGTCATCGCCACGGCCATCAAGGCGGTCAAGGATTCCCGCGATGCGGGCACGATCAAGAGGGGCCTGGCTCCGGCTGCTCGGACCAGCGACTCGGATCCCGAGCTCAAGCCCTTCTTCTTCCAGGTCTTCCTCCAAGAGGACGGGGCCATGGCGGACAAGGTCGTCGATGTCGCCAAGTTCCAGAACTTCTGCCTGACCGTCGCCCTCTGGGTGGGCTACGTCGCCGTGGGCGGTGCCTTTCTCCGACAGGGTGAGCTCAAGGCGCTCCCCGGCTTCACCGACCAGTTCGTCACCCTCCTGGCCATCAGTCACGGCACCTACCTGGCCGGCAAGCTCCCCGACCATTCGGGACAGCCGGCGCTCACCGCGAACCGGGAGGGGAACGCACCGCGGACGACTTAGGTTAGCCCGGCGACGGGCGGTCAGGTCACGTCCCCGTCAGGACAGTGAGGTCGCGTCGAGCTGGTCGAGGACGAAGGCCCACTCCCACGCGATCTGCTCCCACGCGGCATACCGGCCGGACCGGCCCCCGTGGCCGGCGGCCATCTCGGTGCGCAGCAGGATCGGGCGGGTCAGCGGGTCGTTGGTCACCGTGGCACGCAGGCGCGCGACCCACTTGGCCGGCTCGGTGAAGAAGACGCGGGTGTCGTGCAGGCTGGTCGTGGCCAGGATCGCCGGGTAGTCACGCGCGGCCACGTTCTCGTAGGGCGTGTAGCCCTTCATGCAGGCATAGACCTCGGGGTCCTCGAGCGGATTCCCCCACTCCTCCCACTCCCCCACGGTCAGCGGCAGGTCCGGGCGCAGGATGGTGGTGAGCGCGTCGACGAAGGGCACCGCGCCGTGGACGACACGGAAGAGCTCCGGTGCCAAGTTGGCCACGGCGCCGACGAGCAGCCCTCCGGCAGAACCGCCTTCGAGACCGAGGCGGTCGGGGGCCACCCAGCCCTCGTCGTGCAGCAGCCGGGCCGCGGCGATGGTGTCCTCGAAGGTGTGCGGCTTGGCGAGCAGCTTGCCGTCGTCGTACCAGTGCCGCCCCATCTCTCCGCCGCCGCGCACGTGGGCAACGGCGAAGACCACGCCCCGGTCGAGCAGGGAGAGGCGGGCGACCGAGAAGTAGGGGTCGCTGGAGACCTCATAGGCCCCGTATGCCGTGAGCAGGCCGGGTGCGCTGCCGTCGGGCACGATGTCGGCCCGGTGGACGATCGAGACCGGGACCTGCACACCGCCGGTCGAGCGGGCCCAGGCGCGCACCTGGCGATAGTCGCCGGGGTCGTAGCCGCCGAGCACCGGCTGCTGCTTGAGGACGGTGCGGGCTCCCGTGGCGAGGTCGACCTCGAGGACGGTGCGCGGCGTGACATAGGACTCGTAGGACACGAGCAGGCTGCCCTGGTCCGGCTCGGGGTTGTCACCGAGCCCGACGGAGTGGATCGGCTCGTCGAAGGCCAGGTCGACCGGCGCACCGAAACCATTGTCCTGCAGCGGGATCAGGCGCAGAGCGGTCTGCCCGGCGGTGCGCAGCGAGAGCACCACCCAGTCGTCGAAGGCGTCGACGCCGAGGAAGCGCTCCCCCGGCGGCGAGGCCAGCACCGGCCGCCAGTCCTCGCTGCTGCGGGACGTGACGGGCGCCCAGGCGAGGTCGGACTCGACGTTGTCCCGGTTGTGGACGATGAACATCCGGTCCCCGGCCGGCTCCACGTCGTACTCGAGTCCCTCCTGACGCGGGGAGACCACGTGCCACTGCCCTTCCGGGCTCGCGGAGTCGAGGAGGCGGACCTCACTGGTGGTCTTGCTGCCCAGGGAGTGGACGAGCCAGCGCTCGTCGCGGCTGGACCCGATGCCCATCCAGAACCGCTCGTCGTCCTCCTGGTGGACCAGGACGTCCTCGGCCGGGTCGGACCCGATGCGGTGGCGCCACAGCTGGTGCGGCCGCCACGCGTCGTCGAGCCGGGTGTAGAAGACATGCGTGCCGGCGCGCGAGAACTCCACGCCGTAGCCGATGTCCCGGATCGCGTCGTCGAGGACCGCTCCGGTCCCGAGGTCGGTGATCGTCAGGGCGAAACGTTCGTCACCGGTGTGGTCGGTCGCGTGGGCCATGAGGCGATGGTCGTGGCTGACGGTGAGCGCGCCGAGCGCGAAGAACTCGCTGTCGCCGGCGGCGAGGTTGCCGTCGAGGAGGACCTGCTCGTCGGCGATGACTCCCCCGGACACATCGGGCCGCGAGGCCCGGTCGGTCAACGGCGAGCGAGCGTGCACGGCATACTGCTGGCCCTCGATGGTGCGGGTGTAGTACCACCACGGGCCGCTGGCCACCGGCACCGACAGGTCGCTCTCCTGGACCCGCGCCTTGATCTCCGCGAAGAGGCGGGCGCGCAGCGGCGCGAGGTGAGCCGTCATGGCCTCGGCGTAGGCGTTCTCCGCCTCCAGATGGGCGATCACCTCGGGGTCCTCGCCATCGCGGAGCCACTCGTAGGGATCGACGACCCGGTCGCCATGGTGCTCCCGGATCTGCTCGCGGATCGGCGCGACCGGCGGCGCCGGCTGGGACGTCTGGCTCATCTCACCCTCCGGTCAGGCAGCGCGGACCGAGCAACACCTTGAGATCCCCGAACAGGGCGTCCGAGGCCTGCACCCGATAGCTGGCGTCGAGGCGCAGGTGCACCTCCCGGCCCGGCTTGACGAGGCGGAGGTGGACGTCGGTGGTGCCGGGGTGGTTGGTGAGGATGCCCTTGAGCTCCTCGATCCGGCTCGTCGTCGCCCGCAGCGTGTCCATCGTCACCACGACCGGCCCGCGTGGGCCGTCGGTGAGCTCGGGCAGGAAGAGCTCCTGCGCATAGATCGAGACCGAGTCGTCGCGCCGGTTCACCTTGCCCTTGACGACCGCGACGACGTCCTGGCTGAGCATCGTCTGGACGGTCATGTAGGCGCTCGGGAAGAACAGGCACTCCACCGCGCCGGCGAGGTCCTCGAGGGTCGCGATGGCCCAGAGGTCGCCCTTCTTGGTGCGCTTGATCTGCAGCCCGGTGATGAGGCCGGCGATCGTGACCATGGAGCCCTCGGGCTTGCCGTCGTCGCCGGAGAGCGCCGCGATCTGGGTGTCGGCGTGCTGGGTGAGGACGTGCTCGACGCCGAAGAGCGGGTGGTCGCTGACGTAGAGCCCGAGCATCTCGCGCTCGAAGGAGAGCAGGGTCGCCTTGTCCCACTCCACCGCCGGCACGGGGGTCAGCCCGAGCATGTCGATCTCGCTAGCCTGGCCGTCGTCGTCGCCGAACGACCCGAAGAGCGAGTCCTGCCCGATCGACTCCTGCTTCTTGATGGCGACGAAGGCGTCGACGTACTCCTCGTGGATCCGGAGCAGCCCCATCCGGCTCTCACCCAGGCCGTCGAAGGCGCCGCCCTTGATGAGTGACTCGACGGTGCGCTTGTTGGCGACGACCGCGGCGCACTTGGACAGGAAGTCCTTGAACGAGGTGAAGGCCCCCTTCTCCTCGCGAGCCCTGATGATCTCCTCGACGACCTGGTGGCCGACGTTGCGGATCGCCTGCAGGCCGAAGCGGATGTCGGTGCCGACGGCGGCGAACTGCCCCACCGAGTCGTTGACGTCGGGCGGCAGGACCTTGATCCCCATCCGACGGCACTCGCCGAGGTAGAGCGCGGACTTGTCCTTGTCGTCGCCGACGCTGGTGAGCAGGGCCGCCATGTACTCGGCGGGGTAGTTGGCCTTGAGGTAGCCGGTCCAGTAGGACACCAGGCCGTATGCCGCGGTGTGGGCCTTGTTGAACGCGTAGTCCGAGAAGGGGACGAGCACGCCCCAGAGCGCGGCCACCGAGGCCTCGTTGAAGCCGTTGCGCTTCATCCCCTCGGAGAAGGGGACGTACTCGGCGTCGAGGACCTCCTTCTTCTTCTTGCCCATCGCCCGGCGGAGCAGGTCGGCGTTGCCGAGGGTGTAGCCCGCCAGCTTCTGGGCGATCTCCATGACCTGTTCCTGGTAGATCACCAGGCCGTAGGTCGTGCCGAGGATCGGCTCGAGGGCGGCCACCATCTCCGGCTGCAGCTTGCCCTTGAGCTGCGGGTCGAGCGGGATGAGCTCCTGCTTGCCGTTCTTGCGCAGCGCGAAGTTGGTGTGGGCGTTGACTCCCATCGGGCCGGGTCGATAGAGCGCGAGGGCGGCCGAGATGTCCTCGAAGTTGTCCGGCTGCATCAGGCGCAGCAGCGAGCGCATGCCGCCGCCGTCGAGCTGGAAGACGCCCAGGGTGTCGCCGCGGCCGAGCAGGTCGTAGGTGGCCTTGTCGGTCATGTCCTTGGACAGGGCGTCGAGGTCGATGTCCTCGCCGCGGTTGGCCTTCACGTTGGCGATCGCGTCGTCGAGGATCGTCAGGTTGCGCAGGCCGAGGAAGTCCATCTTGACCAGGCCGAGCGACTCACAGCTCGGGTAGTCGAACTGCGTGATGACCTGCCCGTCCTGGAGCCGGCGCATGATCGGGATGACGTCGAGGAGCGGCTCGCTGCTCATGATGACGCCGGCCGCGTGGACACCCCACTGGCGCTTCAGGCCCTCGATGCCCTTGGCGAGCTCGACGACCTCCTGGGCGGCCGGGTCCTCGGCGACGACCTGCCGGAACTCGGCGCCCTCGCCGTAGCGCGCGTGGGCCGGGTCGTAGAGGCCCGAGAGCGGGACGCCCTTGCCCATGACGTCGGCCGGCATCGCCTTGGTGAGCTTCTCCCCCATGGCGAACGGGTGGCCCAGGATCCGCGAGGAGTCCTTGACCGCCTGCTTGGCCTTGATCGTGCCGTAGGTGACGATCTGCGCGACCCGCTCCGAGCCGTACTTGTCGGTGACGTACTTGATCACCTCGCCGCGCCGGCGCTCGTCGAAGTCGACGTCGAAGTCGGGCATCGACATCCGCTCGGGGTTGAGGAAGCGCTCGAAGATCAGGCCGTGCGGGATCGGGTCGAGGTCGGTGATGCCCATCGCGTAGGCGCACATGGACCCCGCACCGGAGCCACGACCGGGGCCCACCCGGATCCCGTTGCGCTTGGCCCAGTTGATGAAGTCGGCGACCACGAGGAAGTAGCTGGAGTAGCCCTTGGAGACGATGACGTCGATCTCGAAGTCGGCCTGCTTGAGGGCATAGTCGGGCAACCCGTCGGGGAAGCGCCGCTGGAGGCCGGTGTAGACCTCCTTGATGAACCAGGACTGGTCGCTCTCCCCGTCGGGCACCGGGAACTTGGGCATGTAGCGCCCCTCGCCCTCGGTGAAGGACACCTCGCACCGGTCCGCGATCTCGAGGGTGTTGTCACAGGCCTGCGGCAGCTCGCGGAAGAGGTGACGCATCTCCGCCGGGGACTTGAGGTAGTAGCCCTCGCCCTCGAACCGGAAGCGCCCCGGCTCCAGCAGGGTGTTGCCGGAGTTGATGCAGAGCAGGGCGTCCTGCGCCTTGTCGTCCTCGGGCTTGACGTAGTGCAGGTCGTTGGTGGCCAGCAGCGGCAGGTCGAGGTCCTTGGCCAGGCGCATGAGGTCCTCGCGGGTGCGCCGCTCGATGGCGTTGCCGTGGTCCATCAGCTCGAGGAAGTAGTTCTCACGGCCGAAGATCTCGCGGAACTCCGCGGCCGCCTCACGCGCAAGGTCGTACTGGCCCAGGCGCAGCCGGGTCTGGATCTCCCCGCTCGGGCAGCCCGTCGTCGCGATCAGGCCCTTGCCGTAGCGGTGGAGCAGCTCGCGGTCCAGGCGCGGCCACTTGGCGTAGACCTGGTCCAGGCTCGCGATCGAGCTCATCTTGAACAGGTTGCTCATCGAGGCGTTGTCGGTGGCCAGGAGCGTCATGTGGGTGTACGCGCCACCGGCCGAGACGTCGTCGGAGCGCGGCGTGCGCTCATCACCCCACAGGGTGCGCGTCTTGTCGGTGCGGTGCGTGCCGGGCGTGACATAGGCCTCGACGCCGATGATCGGCTTCACGCCGGTCCCCTGCGCCTTCTTCCAGAACTCGTAGGCACCGAAGAGGTAGCCGTGGTCGGTCGTGGCGAGGGCCGGCATGCCCATCTCGGCGGACCTGGCGAAGAGCTCACCGATGCGCGCCGCACCATCCAGCATGGAGTACTCGGTGTGGACGTGCAGGTGGACGAAGTTGTCCTTGCGGTCCAGGGGAGCGCTGGGTGCGGAGGCCGGATCGGGAGACATCGCCAGCCATCCTAGGTCGCCTCACCGACACCGCTTCCCGGCACGCCACGCTGTGACGAATGGTGCCCATGGGACTGGACCGACCCCAGCTGAACCACCCCGTATGCCGCGTGCTCGCCTCCCAGCCCGGCTCCCGGCATACGGGTGGGATCAGACCCCGGAGGCGAGGCGTTCCAGCGCCTCCTCGAGGTCGTCGGGGTAGGTCGACTCGAAGGTGACCCACTCCCCGGTGGCCGGGTGCTCGAAACCCAGCCCCATGGCGTGCAGCCACTGTCGCTCCAGCCCCAGTCGCTTCGCGAGCACCGGGTCGGCGCCGTAGAGGGGGTCACCGACGCAGGGGTGCTTGATCGCCGCCATGTGGACGCGGATCTGGTGGGTGCGGCCCGTCTCGAGCTTGACCTCGAGCAGGCTGGCGTGCCGGAAGGCCTCGATGAGCTCGTAGTGCGTGACGGCGTGCTTGCCGGAGTCCATGACGGCGAACTTGTAGTCATGGCCCGGGTGCCGCCCGATGGGGGCGTCGACGGTGCCGACGAGCGGGTCGGGCAGGCCCTGGACGAGCGTGTGGTAGGTCTTGTCGACCCGGCGCTCCTTGAAGGCCCGCTTGAGCACGCTGTAGCCGTGTTCGCTCTTGCAGACCACCATCAGCCCGCTCGTGCCGACGTCGAGCCGGGAGACGATGCCCTGCCGCTCGCTGGCCCCGCTGGTGCTGATGCGGTAGCCGGCCGCCTTGAGCCCGGCGAGCACGTTGGGTCCGGTCCAGCCGACGCTCGGGTGGGCGGCCACGCCCACCGGCTTGTCCACGACGACGATGTCGTCGTCGTCGTGGACGACGCGCATCCCCGGCACCGGCTCGGCAACGACCTCGAGGGTGGGGCTGGTGGCGGTGGAGGGCAGGGCGACCTCGAGCAGCTCGCCCCCGTGGACGCGGTGCGACTTGCCGACCGAGGTGCCGTCGACGCTGACGCTGCCGCCCGCGGCGAGGTCCGCCGCGCGGGTGCGGGAGAGCCCGAAGAGCCGCGCGAGCGCGGCATCCACCCGCTCGCCGGCCAGCCCCTCGGGCACGATCATGGTGCGCTGGTCAGTCATGGGGACCTCCGGTCACGGTGGCCGGCTCGCCGCGCAGCGTGAGCCACACGACGACGACGGCGGCCACGACGATGGCGATGTCCGCGACGTTGCCGATGAAGAGGCCGAAGTAGTCGAGGAAGTCCACGACATGGCCGCGGAAGAGGCCCGGCGCACGGAAAAGCCGGTCGAGGAGGTTGCCCACGGCGCCGCCGAGGAGCGCCCCGAAGGTCAGTGCCCACGGCCGGCTCGCCACCCGGCGGACGGTGACGAGGACGCCGACGATGATGACGATCGACAGGATGGTCAGCAGCCAGGTCCTGCTGTTGCCGAGGGAGAACGCCGCCCCACTGTTGCGGATGAGGTTGAGGCGGATCCACTCGCCGAGCAGCGGCCGCGGCTCCCCCGGCGTGAGGGAGGCCAGCGCCCAGACCTTGGTGCCCTGGTCGGCGACGAGGGTGAGCAGCGCGGTGATCCCGACCAGGGCGTACAGCCGGGACCGGCCCGCGGCTGGTGCCGAGGCCGGTCCGTTCCGATCGGTGGTCGGTGGGGTCAGCGACGTTCCTGTTTCATCTTGCATGGCATGCACAGCGTCGCACGCGGGGCGGCCTGGAGGCGAAGTTTGCCGATCGGCTCACCGCACGACTCGCAGATGCCGTAGCTGCCGTCGTCGAGGCGTTCGAGGGCACGTTCGTTCTGCCGCAACATTTCTCGCGCGTTGTCGGCCAGGGCCAGCTCCTGCTCGCGCTCGTAGGTCTTGGCGCCGGCATCCGCCTGGTCGTCCCCGGCTCCGTCGCCGGAGTCCCGCATCAGGTCAACGATCTCGGTCTCGGCCTGCTCGAGGTCCCGGCGCAGCTGCGCGATGTCGGCCTCGATCTCGGCCCGGACCTCAGTGAGCTCCTTGGGCGTCCAGGGCGACTCGTCCCCCCGGACCGCCAAGGCCTTCTTCGCGGGAGCGGCCTTCTTGGCCGGCGCTGCCGCCTTCTTTGCGGGAGCCGACGCCTTTGCCGGGGCTGCCTTCGTGGCCGGTGCTGCGGCCCGCTTCGCAGGTGCCGCCACGCTCTTGGCGGGCGCCGCCTTCTTCGCGGGTGCCGCAGTCTTCTTTGCCGTGACGGCCTTCTTGGCTGGAGCGGCCTTCTTGGCCGGCGCCGCAGCCTTCGCAGGAGCGGCCTTCTTCGCGGGCGCCGCGCTCTTGGCCGGCGCAGCGGCCTTCTTCGCCGGAGCCGACGCCTTCTTGGCCGGAGCGGCCTTCTTCGCAGGCGTGGCCTTCTTCGCCGGAGCCGACGCCTTCTTGGCCGGAGCGGCCTTCGCAGGCGCTGCCTTCTTCGTAGGCGCCGCCTTCTTCGTAGGCGCGGCCTTCTTGGCGGGGGCGCCCTGGGCTGGTGCGGTCGCCTTGCTCACGGCCTTGCGCGCCGTCGAGACGGCCGACTTGGCCGCAGCCAGGACCCGGTTGGCAACCATGCCATTCCTCACTTCGTCGTCGGTGACGCTCCGCACTGTCAGTGCGGCGAGGATACGGGTCTGCGGGCCGCGGCTCAATGCAGACACACCAGCGTGGACGTCGTGTTGCCCGTGCCACCGCAGGGGTGGGACGTCGAAGGGGCGGGGCCGCGATCGGCCCCGCCCCTTCGGCGCATCCCGGATCAGGCGTTCTCGGCCTGCTCCTCCGCCGGCTCCTGCGGGTCGACCGCGGTGTGCTCGAGACGGTCCAGCTGCTCGGTGATGAAGCCCTTGAGCCGGCCGCGGTAGTCCTTCTCGAAGTTCCGCAGCTCGGCGATCTTGCCCTCGAGGATGCCCTTCTGGCGGGACAGCTCCTCGAGGATGGAGGCCTTCTTCTGCTGGGCCTCGTGGACCATGCCCGTCGAGCGCTCACGGGCCTCGGTGATCAGCTCGTCGTGGCGGCTCTGCGCCTCGCCGATGAGGGTGTCGTGCTGCGCCTGGGCGCTGTTGATGAGCTCGTCGCGGCGGGCCTCACCCGTGGCCACGTGCTCGTCGTGGAGGCGCTGGGCCAGCGCCAGGACGGCAGCGGCGGATCCGGCGCCACCAGCCGCCGCGCCGGCGACTGCGAGGCCGGAAGCACCCTCGCCGTCGGGCCCCTCGGCGACCGCAGCCGCCTGACGTTCCTGCGCGGCGCGCTCAGCGGCCTCGGCGCGAGCGATGGCCTCGGCGGCGCGGGCCTCGGCGGCCTCCACGCGAGCCTGGGCGTCGCGCTCGGCCTCCGCGGCGCGCTCACGCAGCACCGCGAGCTCCTCCTCGTGGTTGGCCCCGGCCTGCTCGAACTCGGCCTGGCCCTGGGCGCTGGCGGCCCGCTCGTTGTCCCACGTGGAGCGCTCCTCGTCCCACGAGGCGCGATCGGTGTCGACCTGGGAGCGGAACGCCGCGAAGCTCTCCTCGGACTCAGCGAGGCGCCCCTGCAGCTCCTTGACCTTGCCCTCGAGCTCGGCGTTGCGGTCGCGCAGCGAGGCAACCTCGGCGTCGAGTTCGCCGGAGCCGGCCGGAGCCGCCGCGGGCAGCGGCTCCAGGCCGCGTCCCTCACGGCAGTCGTCGAGCTGGCCCCGGAGCTCCTCCACGTCCTTGGCGGCGCGGCGCATCTCCACGACGATGTCGTCGAGGAAGTCGTCGACCTCGCGCTCGTCGTAGCCACGACGGAACTGCGTGGTCGTGAACGTCTTGTTGAGGACGTCATCGGGTGAGAGGGCCATCTCAACTCCTACAGAAAGCCAATGGGGGTCGTGACCCCTCCTGTGACGGATGGGTCGGCGTCAAGCCTAGAGGATTGCCAGCAGTACGTAGAGCGCGAGCACGAGAACGAGGAAGCCGAGGTCCAGCGCAGCGCCGCCGAGGCGCAGCGGTGGAATGACCTTGCGCAGGGCGTTCAGGGGTGGATCGGTCAGGGTGTAGACCGCCTCGGCGATGACCAGCATCGGGCCCCGCGGCCGCCACTCCCGTGCGAAGACGCGGATCCAGTCGAGCACGAGGCGACCGAAGACGACCATGAGGTAGAGCCAGACGATCAGGTGCAGGATCTGGCGTACGGCGAGCATGAGGTCAAGCCTGCGCGAGGAACCTGTGACGGCGCTGGGAAGCGCCGGTCAGCTCTGGTTGAACAGGGTGCGCCCAGGGACGGCGGCGTGCTCCTCGGCGTTGACCTCAAGGGTCTCCGGGGAGAGCAGGAAGACCTTGTTGGTCACCCGCTCGATGGCACCGTGGAGCCCGAAGACGAGGCCGGCGGCGAAGTCGACGAGGCGCTTGGCGTCCGCGTCGTCCATGTCGCTGAGGTTCATGATGACCGGCACTCCGTCGCGGAAGTTCTCGCCGATGACCTTGGCCTCGTTGTAGGTGCGGGGGTGGATCGTGGTGATCCGGGAGACACCGATGCCCTCGGCGGGTCGAAGGACGCGGGCGGCCGTCGGACGGTGCGTGTCCAACGAGGTGACGGGTGCCTCGTAGCCCGGCTCCTCGTCGTACTCGTAGTACTCGTCCTCCGCCCGGACCTGGTCCTCGGCCAGGCCCAGGTAGACCATCGTCTTGCGGAGCGCGCCGCTCATGAGAACTCCTTCGCGTGGCGGTGTCCGCCGTGGTCGACCTGACCGGTTGTCGTGATCGAAGTTACCCAAGTGACAGGCGAGTTCCGAGGATTGCGGTGCCGACACGCAGGTGTGTCGCGCCGTGCCGGATGGCCGCCTCCAGGTCACCGCTCATCCCGGCCGATATCCACGTCGCGTCGGGATGAGCGGCCCGTATGCCGTCACTGACCTCCCGGAGGCGGGCGAAGGCGGGGTCCGGGTCGCCCCCTCGGGGCGCCACCGCCATCAGGCCGCGCAGGCGCAGGGTGGTCGAGGCGGCGACCTCGTCGCACAGGGCCGGCACGGCGGCCGGGGCGGCACCCCCGCGGTCCGCCCGGTCGTCCAGCGAGACCTGCACGAGCACGTCGAGCGGATCGGACGGGTCGTCGCGATGGCGCGCAAGTGTCCTGACCAGCTTCACCCGATCGACCGAGTGGACGACATCGGCCAGGCGCGCCACCGACGCTGCCTTGTTCGACTGCAGCTGCCCGATGAAGTGCAGCCGCAGGTCCGCGCGCCGGGCGACGGCGGCGTACTTCTCGCGCGCCTCCTGCTCCTTGTTCTCCCCGACGTCGGTGACGCCGAGCGCTGCCAGTGCGTCCACGTCCGCGGCCGGGAAGTGCTTGGTGACGACGACGAGGGTCACGGGGTCGTCCCGGCCGGCGGCGGTCATGGCCGCGACGATGCGCTGGCGCACCTGCGCCAGGCCGGTCGCGATCTCGGTGGCGCGCTCGGTCATGGCTGCCGCCGCACGATGACACCGGCGAAGCGACCGGTGACCCCGTCGCGCCGGTGGGAGTAGAGGTCGTCGCGCTCACGCGCACACCCCGGCACCCAGGTGACACCGACACCCAGCCGGGTCAGCTGCGCGACCACGCCCGCTGCCACGTCGATGGCCGGGGTGCCGGTCCACGTGACCGCGCACGTCTCCGGCCAGGCCTGCACCGCCTCGGCACGCATCGGCTCCGGCACCTCGTAGCAGCGGCCACAGACCGACGGCCCCACGGTGGCCTCCAGCCGCACTGCTCCCAGCTCCCTCATCGTCGAAACCGCCTGCTGCACAACGCCTTTCATCATGCCCGGCCGGCCCGCATGGACGGCGGCGATGGCCGGGCCGTCGAGGTCGGCAAGCAGGACCGGGGTGCAGTCCGCGACGAGGGAGACGAGCGCGAGGTCGGGCTCGGTGGTCACGAGGGCGTCGACGGACGGGGCGCGCTCGGGCCGGCCCGACACGACGGCGACCTCTGCGCCATGGCACTGGTCCATGAGGACGAGCCGCTCCCGGGCCACCCCCAGGGCGACCGCCAGCCTCCTGCGGTTCTCCTCGACGGCGAGCGGGTCGTCCCCCACGTGCCCACCGAGGTTGAGGCCGGCATACGGACCCGTGCTCACCCCACCGAGACGGGAGGTGAAGGCACGGGTCACCCCGAGGTCATCGGCGCGCCAGGAGAACACGGCTCCTACCGTAGACGGGTCAGCGCCGAGGGCTTCGGCGCCGGCCCGGTGCAGGCCTACTTGAGGAAGTCCGGGACGTCGAGGTCGTCGCCCTCTTCGAAGGTGACGGCCCGCGGCACCGGACGGGACGCCGGCGCGCTGGCCTCGGGGGCCGACACGGCCGGGCGCTCCTCGGCGGCACTGCGCTCGCCCTCGGCAGCAGGCGCCTCGTTCCCCGCCGAGGGTGCCGCGGCCGCGGGGGCCGCCGCCGGGGAAGCGGACGAGGAGGGTGCCGCCACGGGGGTGGACCGGGACTGGATCGAGCCCAGGGCCCGGCTGTCCTCGCGCCGGCTGGGGTTGCCGCCGTCGAAGCCGGCCGCGATGACCGTGACCCGCACCTCGTCGCCCAGGGCGTCGTCGATCACCGCGCCGAAGATGATGTTGGCCTCGGGGTGCGCCGCCTCCTGGACCAGCTTGGCCGCCTCGTTGATCTCGTAGAGCCCGAGGTCGCTGCCGCCCTGGACCGAGAGCAGGACGCCGTGGGCGCCGTCGATGCTCGCCTCGAGGAGCGGGCTGGAGATGGCGAGCTCGGCGGCCTGGATCGCGCGGTCCTCACCGCGGGCCGAGCCGATGCCCATGAGGGCCGAGCCGGCGCCCTGCATGACCGACTTGACGTCGGCGAAGTCGAGGTTGATCAGGCCGGGAGTGGTGATGAGGTCGGTGATGCCCTGGACACCCGAGAGCAGGACCTGGTCGGCGCTGCGGAAGGCGTCCATCATCGTCACGCTGCGGTCGCTGATCGAGAGCAGCCGGTCGTTGGGGATGACGATGAGGGTGTCGACCTCCTCGCGGAGGGCCCCGATGCCGGTCTCGGCCTGGTTCGCGCGGCGACGGCCCTCGAAGGTGAACGGACGGGTGACGACGCCGATGGTGAGGGCGCCGAGGTTCTTGGCGATGCGCGCCACCACGGGTGCTCCCCCGGTGCCGGTGCCACCGCCCTCGCCGGCGGTGACGAAGACCATGTCGGCGCCCTTGAGGACCTCCTCGATCTCCTCCGCGTGGTCCTCGGCGGCCTTCTTGCCGACCTCCGGGTCGGCGCCCGCGCCCAGGCCGCGCGTGAGCTCCCGGCCCACGTCGAGCTTGACGTCGGCGTCGCTCATGAGCAGCGCCTGCGCGTCGGTGTTGATGGCGATGAACTCGACGCCCTTGAGGCCGACCTCGATCATCCGGTTGATGGCGTTGACGCCACCGCCGCCGACGCCGACGACCTTGATGACGGCCAAGTAGTTCTGGGGTGTTGCCACGGTGGTGGGCCTCTCGTTGCGGTGCGCGAGCAAGTCTCGATCTCAACTTGACGGTAACGGTTTGGTTACGCCGCCGTCGGGACGACGCTAGGCGGCCCCCCAGTGCCGATCAACGACAGGCGCGGCGTGTCGCCGCACTCTCCCGGGAAATCCCGGACCGTCGGCCACAACCGTCACTCCCGTCACTCCCGTCACACCAAATGGGCGAGGGATCACCAGGTCGTGGGCGTCTCCGGTGCACTGACGTCGATGCCCACCGGGTTGGTGGCGAGGAGCGCCCGCAGGACCCTGACCTTGCGGGTCGGTTGGTCGGCCCCGCCCCAGGTCACCTGGACCTCCCCCAGCGTGAAGGTCACCAGGTTGGCGCTGCTCACGGTGATCGTGGAGACCCGGTCCGCCAGGTCCGAGGGCAGGGCGTGGATCAGCGAGAGGGCCGCGCGCAAGGCCTCGGTGGTCTGCCCGGCTGTCGACTCGGCGGTCACCACGGGCACTCCGGCGGGCGCCTCGGCCACCTGGCCGAAGGTGACGCCGGTGGCATCCACAACCTCCAGTTGACCTTGAGGGTTCTTGACGACGAGTGCGGCCGTGCGGGGACGGACGGTGATGGTCACGGTGCCCGGCCAGGAGCGACCGGTTCTGGCCTCGGCGATGGTGATGCGGGCCCGCACGCGCTCGGTGACCGCACCGGTGTCGACGCGGGCCAAGGGGGTGCCCAGCGGCACAGCCGCCGCCTCGACCACCGCATCACGCTCGGCCCCATCGACCCCCTCGACGGTGACCGTGCGCGCGACCAGGTAGGGGCTGAACCAGACCAGCCAGACCAGGCCCGCCACGGCGCCCAGGGCCACCAGGCCCGCGAGGGCACGTCGCCACGGAGCCCTCCTGCGTGCGCGCGCCCGCGCCGCGAACCGCTCGGCCGAGGACATCGGCCGGGGCGCGGTCGCGGCCCGCGTCCGAGCCGCCATCACCGGGCTCGCAGCCCGTCGACGATGCGCGGCGCCAACGCGGTGATGTCACCGGCACCCACGGTGACGACCAGGTCACCGGCACGGGCGCTCGCCAGCACGTGGTCCAGCGCCTCCTGCTCGGAGCGCACCCTGGCGGGGTGCCCGGCGGCGACCAGGGCATCGACGACGAGGGCAGAGCTGACGCCGGCGATGGGGTCCTCGCGCGCGCCGTAGATGTCGAGGAGGGAGACGTCATCGGCCGGGGCCAGTCCCCGCGCGAACCCGGGCGCGAAGTCCCGGGTGCGACTGAACAGGTGCGGCTGGAAGATGACGAACAACCGCCCCTGCCGCGCATGGGCGATGTCCGCGGCCGTGGCGACGACGGCGGCCACCTTGCCGGGGTTGTGGGCGTAGTCGTCGACGACGGTCACTCCCCCGACCTCGCCGCGGACCTCGAAGCGTCGACGGGCGCCACCGAAGGCCGCCAGCCCGCCCAGCACCGCGTCGACCTCCGCTCCGACCCCCTCGACCGCTGCCAGGACGGCGGCGCAGGCGTTGAGCACGTTGTGGTGACCGGGCGTGGCCAGCCGCAGCTCGCGCTCCACGCCGGAGGGGTCACGCAGCACGGAGCGGGTGTGCGTGCCCTCGGAGGTCGTGTCGACCAGGCGCAGGTCGGCCGCCGGGTCGGTGCCATAGGTGAGCACCCGACGCTGCCCGGCGAGGGCGCGAGCCAGCCGGGCCGATCCCGGGTCGTCGGCGCACGCGATGACGAGCCCGTCCACCGGCGTCGTCCGGGCGAACTCGGCATAGGCCTGCTCGACCCGCTCGAAGCTGCCGTAGAAGTCGAGGTGGTCGGGTTGGACGTTGGTGACCACGGCCACCTGTGGCCGATAGGCGAGGAAGCTGCCGTCGCTCTCGTCGGCCTCGACGACGAAGGGCGCCCCGTCGTGCCAATGGGCATTCGTGCCGCGGTCCGCGAGCTCCCCACCCGAGGCGAACGACGGGTCGAAGCCGGCGGCCGCCAAGGCGCTGGTGAGCATCGCCGTGGTCGTCGTCTTGCCATTGGCCCCGGCGACGGCGAGGCGGTGCTGCCCGCTCATGGCGCTGGCGAGCGCCTGTGCGCGATGGAGGACGAGGAGCCCCCGGCCCCGCGCAGCCCGCAGCTCGACGTTGTCCTCGCGGATGACGCTGGAGATGACGACGGCGTCGACGTCCTCGATCCGCTGGGCGTCGTGGCCGACGCCGACCCGGGCCCCCTCCTGCGCCAGCGCCTGCAGCACTGCCGAGTCCTTGGCGTCGGACCCACTGACGGGCACACCGCGCGCCAGGAGCAGCCGCGCCACGGCCGACATCCCGGCGCCGCCGATGGCGATGAGGTGGACCCGCCCGAGGTCGGCGATCGACGGGACCGGTGCGCTGAAGTCGAAACGGGGGTTGCCTCCGTCCACGTCAGCTCCCCGGGGCCGCGCCGGCCGAGCCGGCCGCGGCGTGGACCAGGTCGGCGAGCAGCTCGTCCCCGCCGCGCTCCCCCACCGAGGCCGCTGCCGCCGCCATGGCGGCGAGCCGACCCGAGTTGCTCACCAGCGGCAGCAAGGAGCCCTGCACCCAGTCCGCCGTCATCGCCGTGTCGTCGAGGAGGAGCCCTCCCCCGGCCGCCACGACCGCCTCGACGTTGAAGCGCTGCTCCCCGTTGCCGATCGGCAGTGGCACGTAGACCGCCGGCAGCCCGACCGCGGTCAGCTCGCACACCGTGTTGGCTCCGGCCCGCCCGACGACGAGGTCGGCCGCGGCATACGCCAGGTCCATCCGGTCGGCATACGGCAGGACGACATAGGACGGGTGGCCCGGACGCGGCTCGGGCACCTCGAAGGTCTTGCCCTGGCCGGTCACGTGGAGGACCTGCACCCCGGCCGCGGCCAGGGCCGCTCGGGCCTCGCGGAAGGCATCGTTGAGGCGAAGGGCCCCCAGGGAACCACCGGTGACGAGCACCGTGGGCCACTGTGGATCCAGGCCGAAGTGCGCGAGCGCCGTTGGGCGCAGCGCGGGCCGGTCGAGGAGGGCGATCTCGCGCCGCAGCGGCATACCCGTGACGACGGCTCGCGGCAGCGGCGTGCCGGGGAAGGTGACCGCGACGTGGCGGGCGAAGCGGGCCCCGAGGCGGTTGGCGACGCCGGGTCGGGCGTTCTGTTCGTGGACGACGACCGGTATGCCGCGGCGCCGGGCTGCGAGGTAGGCCGGCGTGGAGACGTAGCCGCCGAACCCGACGACGACATCGGCGCGACTGTCGGCGATCGCTGCGTCCGCGGCGGCCACGGCGCGCCGCAGGTTGCCCGGCAGCCGAAACAGATCGCCGGAGGGCCGGCGCGGCAGGGGCACCTTGGGCACGACCGACAGGTCGTATCCGCGACCGGGGACGAGCCGGGACTCCAGGCCCTCGGCGGTGCCGAGCGCCATGATCCCGATGTCGGGGTCGCGACGGCGGAGGCAGTCGGCGAGCGCCAGCAGCGGTGAGACGTGCCCTGCGGTGCCGCCGCCGGCGAGCAGCACCGATCGCGCCCTCGTCGCGGTCATCGGGTGCGTCGCACCGAAACGCTGGGGACGACCGCTGCCGTGCGTCGCAGGATCGAGGGTCGCCCGGCGAGGGCCTCCTTGGCTCCCGGTTCGGCGCGCGCGAAGGACATGAGCATCCCGAGGACTCCCATGGTCGTGATGAGCGAGGAGCCACCGGAGCTCACCAGCGGCAGCGGCACGCCGATGACCGGCAGCAGGCCGATGACGGCGCCGATGTTGACCAGCGCCTGGACGACGATCCAGGCCATGGCCCCGGCCGTGGCCAGGCGCACGAAGAAGTCACCGGAGCGCAGGACGAGGCGGTAGCAGGCATAGGCGAGCACCCCGAAGAGGGCGAGCACCATGAGGGTGCCGGGCAGTCCGAGCTCCTCGCCGATGATGGCGAAGATGAAGTCGTTGTGCGGCTCGGAGAGCCACTGCCACTTCTCGCGGGAGGCACCCAGGCCCAGGCCGATCCAGCCACCGTCGGCCAGCGCGTAGCGGCCCTGCATGGGCTGGCGGGCCGCACCGAAGGGGTCGGTGTCGCGGCCGAGCCAGACGTCGAAGCGGGCCAGCCGGTTGGGGCTGGTGACGATGAGGGCGAGCGCCACCGCCGCGAAGGACGCGCCGGCGGCGGCGAACCAGCGCAGCGGCGCGCCCGACGCGAAGAGGATGGCGGCGACGATGCCGGCGACGACGATGCTCGTGCCCAGGTCGCCGCCGATGAGGATCAGCCCGAACGCCGTGGCCACCCCGGGCACGAGGAAGGGCACCACGACGTGGCCGATCTGGCCGAGCCGGTCCCGCTTGAGGGTGAGGACGAAGGCGCCGAAGAGCACCAGCCCGAACTTCACCAGCTCCGAGGGCTGGATGGACACCGGCCCGAAGCGCAGCCAGTTGCGGTTGCCGTTGACGCTCGTGCCGATGAAGGCCACGAGGAGCTGCAGGCCGAGCGCGATCACGAACAGGGGCACGCTCAGCCGCTTCCACGCCGGGACCGGCAGCCGCGAGGCGAGCACGAGCGCGACGGTGCCGATCGCGGCATACACCGCCTGGCCACGGAAGATCGTGAAGGCGGACTGCGACTCGCTCGCGGCCAGCGAGGTCACCGCCGAGGCCGAGAGCACCATGATCAGGCCGAAGACGACGAGCGTGGACGTGACGATGACGAGCAGGTAGTAGGTCGTCGTCGGCGCCTCGAGGCGGACGAGCGCATCGTGCAGGCGGCTCCGCAGCGGGCGCGCAGCACGGGCCTTGGCCGTCGTGCTGGTCACGTCACTCCCCGGCAGCGCCCGACAGGCGGCGCACGGAGTCGACGAAGGCATCGCCGCGGGCGCCGTAGTTGGCGAACATGTCCATCGACGCGGCCGCGGGGGCGAGCAGGACGACATCGCCGGCGCGGGCGAGCTCGGCAGCGGCGGAGACGACCTGGTCCATGGCTCCAGTGTCGGTGGCGGAGACCTCGACCACCGGGACGTCGGGCGCGTGTCGGGCGAGTGCCTGCGCGATCTGGTCCCGATCGCGACCGATGAGCACCACGCCGCGCAGGCGGCGCGCGTGGTCACGCACGAGGTCGTCGACGTCCGCGCCCTTGAGCAGCCCACCGGCCACCCAGACGATGTCCTCGAAGGCGGCGAGGCTGGCGGCGGCCGCATGGGGGTTGGTCGCCTTGGAGTCGTCGACGTAGCGCACGCCGGCCCAGGACCCCGCCTCGGCGATCCGGTGGGGTTCGGGCCGGAAGTCCCGCAGCCCCTGGCGCACCGCAGCAGTCGGTATGCCGTGCGCCCGGGCCAGCGCCGCCGCGGCCAACGCATTGGCGACCTGGTGGGGGGCGACCGTCGGCGCGTCCCCGCGCACGTCGTCGAGGGTGGCCAGCTCCGCCGCGGACGTCCGGCGCTCGGCGACGAAGGCCCGGTCGGCGAGCACGTCGTCGACGACGCCGATCATCGACGGCGCCGGCAGCCCGAGGGTGAACCCGACCGCGCGACAACCCTCCTGGACGTCCGCGTCCTCGACGAGCGTGCGGGTCTGGGGATCCTGCTCGTTGTAGACGCAGGCGACCTCGGTGCCGGCATAGACCTTGCCCTTGGCCCGGAGGTACTCCTCGTAGGACCCGTGCCAGTCGACGTGGTCGGGTGCGACGTTGAGGCACACCGACGCCCGGGGGCGGATCGAGTCGGACCAGTGCAGCTGGAAGCTCGAGAGCTCCACGGCCAGGACGTCGTGGGGAGTGGGATCCATGATCGCCTCGAGGATCGGTGTCCCGACGTTGCCGACGCTCTTCGCGCGCAGGCCGGCGGCCCGGAGCATCGAGGTGAGCATCTGCACCGTCGTCGTCTTGCCGTTGGTGCCGGTGATGCACAGCCAGGGAGCAGCCCCCTCGGCCGGACGCAGTCGCCAGGCGAGCTCCACCTCACCCCAGATCGGGATGCCGCGCGCCGCGGCAGCGGCGAGCAGGGGCTGGTGCGGGGGCCATCCGGGAGAGGTGACGACGAGGTCGAGCTCCTCCTCGGGGAGGCTGGTCACGTGCGCCTCGCCGAAGCGCAGGTCGGCGCCGAGGATGTCGAGGATGCGGGCGCGTTCGCCCAGGGCCGCGTGGGTGTCTGGGTCGGCGGCATCGACGGCGATGACCTGGGCGCCGCGCTCGAGCAGCGCATCGGTGGCGGCGAAGCCGCTCACTCCCAGGCCGGCGACGAGCACCCGCAGCCCGGTCCAGTCGGCCTCACGGTGGGTGAGTCCGTCGAGGCGAGCGGTCACGTGCCGCCCACCACCCACTCGGCATAGAACAGGCCCAGGCCCAGGGCCACGAACAGGCCCGCGATGATCCAGAACCGGATGACGATGGTGACCTCTTGCCAGCCGAGCAGCTCGAAGTGGTGCTGGAGCGGGGCCATCCGGAAGACGCGCTTGCCGGTGGTCTTGAACGAGATCACCTGGATGATGACCGAGAGCGTGATCGTCACGAAGAGCCCGCCGAGGATGATGACGAGCAGCTCGGTGCGGGTGGTGATCGCCAGGCCGGCCATGAGCCCGCCGAGTGCGAGCGAGCCGGTGTCGCCCATGAAGATCTTCGCCGGCGAGGCGTTCCACCAGAGGAACCCGAAGCAGGCGCCCATCGCGGCCGCGGCGACCGTGGCCAGGTCGAGCGGGTCGCGGACCTCGTAGCACTTCAGTCCGGGGTTGAACTGGCAGTTCTGGTTGAACTTCCAGATGCCGATCAGGATGTAGGAGGCGAAGACCATCGTCGAGGCACCCGTGGCCAGGCCGTCGAGCCCATCGGTGAGGTTCACCGCGTTCGACGTCGCCGCCACGATGACATTGGCCCAGATGATGAACAGGATCAGTCCGCCGACGGTGCCGGCGATCGCGAAGTCGACCTTCGTGTCTCGGACGAAGGAGACCGATGTCGAGGCCGGCGTGCGCATCGTCGAGTTGGGGAACTGCAGCGCCAGGACGGCGAACAGCACCGCGACGAGGGTCTGGCCGGCGAGCTTCTGCTTCGAGCGCAGGCCCAGGCTGCGTTGCTTGGAGATCTTGATGAAGTCGTCGAGGAAGCCCACGAGTCCGAGCCCGGCCATGAGGAAGAGCACGAGGATCGCCGACCACGTCGGCGCCGACCAGAAGACCAGGTGCGCCACGGCATACGCCACGAGCGTGGAGAGCACGATGACGGCACCACCCATGGTGGGCGTCCCGCGCTTGGTGTGGTGGGAGGTCGGCCCGTCGTCACGGATGAACTGGCCGTACCCCTTGCGCACGAGGAACTTGATGAAGGCCGGCGTGCCGAAGATCGACAGGATCAGCGAGGCGACGGCTGCCACGAGCACCGAGAGCACTCAGCGGCCTCCTTCCACTCCGGCGACGGACTCACCGAGCCACCGTAGTCCTGCATCGCGGCTGGACTTGAACAACACGACGTCGCCCCGCCGAAGTTCGGCGCGCAGGATCGCCCCGGCCGCGTCGGCATCGGGCACGGTCCGCACCCGTATGCCGTCCGCTCCGGTCCCGCTGGCGCCGGCGGCGATCGGGGTGGCCACCTCCCCCACGACGAGGAGCTCGTCGACACCGTGGGCGGCCGCGAAGGCACCCACCTGCGCGTGCTCGGCCTCGGAGTCCTCTCCCAGCTCGAGCATCGACCCGAGGACGGCCCACGACCGGCGGCCCGCACTCATCGCCTCCAGGGCGCTGAGGGCAGCGCGCATCGAGTCCGGGTTGGCGTTGTAGGCGTCGTTGACGACGGTGACGCCGTCGTCGCGGACGGTGACCTCCATCCGCCAGCGGCTGACAGGACGGGCCACACCGAGGGCGTCGGCGACTTGCCCCAGGGGCATGCCGGCCTCGAGGGCGACAGCCACGACGGCCAGGGCGTTGCCGACATGGTGTCGGCCGACCAGGGACAGGGAGACGTCTGCCTCACCGGCCGGCGTCACCAGGTAGAAGCTTGCCCGGCCGTGCTCGTCCACGCGGACGTCGGCCGCGCGGACGTGGGCCTCCGCGCTCTCCCCGACGAGCACCACCCGCGCAGCCGTCCGCTCCGCCATGGCGCGCACCGCCGGGTCGTCGGCGTTGAGGACGGCCAGGCCTTCCTTGGGCAGTGCCTCGACGAGCTCGGCCTTGGCCACCGCAATGGCTTCGCGAGAACCGAATTCGCCGACGTGTGCCGTCCCCACGTTGAGGACGACGCCGATCCTGGGCGGAGCCATGGTGGTGAGGTAGCGGATGTGTCCGATGCCCCGGGCGCCCATCTCCACGACGAGGTGGCGAGTGTCCTCGGTGACCCGGCAGACCGTCAGCGGGACGCCCACTTCGGAGTTGAGCGATCCCATTGGTGCGATCGTCGGGCCGACCAGCTCGAGGACGCCGCCGAGCAGGTCCTTGGTGCTCGTCTTGCCCGAGGAGCCGGTGATGCCGATGACGAGCAGGTCCGGGTGGATGTCGATGACGTGGCGGGCCAGCGCAGCGAAGGCGGCCTGGTCGTCCTCAACGACGATGCAGGGCAGGTCGCTGACGAGCCGCGTCGTCAGCGCGGCCACGGCCCCGCGGTCGGCGGCCCCGGCCACGAAGTCGTGCCCGTCGAGCGCTGCACCGATGCGGGCGACGTAGAGCGAGCCGGGCTTCGCCTCTCGCGAGTCGGTGACGACCTCGGAGGTCACCATGACCTCTCCGACGTCGGCGGGGTGCATCGTGCCGCCGACGACCTGGGCGATCTCGGCGAGGCTGAGGGCGATCATGCGGGGTCCTCCCGGGCTGGGTCGAGCGCCTCGAAGAGCTCGTGCCGGTCGTCGAAGGGGTGGATCTGGCCGCCGATCTCCTGGCCGGTCTCGTGGCCCTTCCCGACGACGGCGACCGTGGCTCCCGGGCCGGCGGCGCGGGCGAGGTCGACCGCGCGCCGGATGGCCGCGCGTCGGTCACCCTCCTCGATCACGCTCACCTCGCCGGTGCGTGCGTCCGCCACGGCGCGGGCTCCCTCGAGGACGGCGGCCCGGATGGTCGCGGGGTCCTCCGAGCGTGGGTTGTCGTCGGTGACCACGACGACATCGGCCACCTCGGCGGCGGCGCGGCCCATGTCGTCGCGCTTGTCCCGGTCGCGGTCACCGCCGGCGCCGGTCACCACGACCAGCGCACCCGGCGTCGACGGCCGCAGCGCGCCGAGCGCGGCACGGATGGCGTCCGGGGTGTGGGCGTAGTCGACCACGGCGCGCAGCGTGGCGGCCTCGGTCGGGTCGGCGGTCCGGGTGACCACCTCCATCCGGCCGGGAACGTGCGGGTCGGTCAGGACCGCGCGCTCGACCGCCCGTGGGTCCTCACCGAGCAGGATGAGGCCGGCTGCCGCCATGGCCGTGTTGGTGACGTTGAAGTCGCCGGGCAGGGCCGACCGCAGGGACAACTCGGTGCCGTGGCCGCGCAGGGTGAACCGGGACGGGTGGGCGCGGTCGACGGTGACCGTCCAGTCGGCGTGACCGCCAGGGTGCGTGGTCAGGGTCGCGACCGGGATCGTGCACTGGCCGGCCAGGCGCACGCCCCACTCGTCGTCGATGCACACCAGGGCCTGGCGGGCCCGCTCCGGGGTGAAGAGGGTGGCCTTCGCGGCGAAGTAGTCAGCCATGCCCGAGTGGAAGTCGAGGTGGTCCTGGGACAGGTTGGTGAACATCGCCAGGTCGTAGCGCACGCCGTCGACCCGGTGCTGTCGGAGGGCGTGCGAGGAGACCTCCATGACACAGGCATCGAGGCCGCGTTCGGCCATGACCGCGAGGAGCGCGTGCAGGTCGGAGGCCTCCGGGGTGGTGCGCACGCTGCGGACCCGCTCGTCATCGATGCGCGTCTCGACCGTGCCGATGAGGCCGATCCGGGCACCGAGCGCCTCCAGCGCGGAGTGCACGAGGTAGGCCGTCGTGGTCTTGCCGTTGGTGCCGGTGATGCCGATCAGCCGCATCGGCAGGGTCCCCGTGGCATAGATCAGCGAAGCCAAGGCGCCGAGGATGCTGCGTGGAGAGGGATGGACCAGCAGCGGCAGGTCGAGCCCGGCCGACACGATGGTCTGCGCGCCGACGGGGTCGGTGAGCACGGCCACGGCCCCGCTGTCGCGGGCCTGCCCGGCGAAGCGGGCCCCGTGCGTCGTGGCGCCCGGCAGGGCGGCATACAGGTCTCCGGGGAGGACGGCACGCGAGTCGAGGCTGACACCGGTGACCACGGCGTTGGCGGTGGAGGTGGCCGAGTGGTCGAGGGCGGCCGCGAGGTCGCCGAGGGTCACCGACCCGGTGCGCGTGGGTCGCAGAGGAGGCACGACTCGGACCCTACCCGCCTCGGCGCGAGGGGTCGTTGCGCAGCGTCGTCGGGTCGGCCTCGGCGACGCCCGGGTCGACGTCGAGGACGAGGTTGGGTGCGGCGGTGCCGGTCGGCGGGATCTTGAGGTCCTGGAGGGCGTACGTCATGACGTCGCGGAAGACCGGGGCCGCGACCAAGCCGCCGAAGTAGCCCTTGATCGGTCGCTGGAGGATGACGGCGACGACGACCTGGGGGTCGTCGGCCGGGGCGTACCCGATGAAGCTCGCGGTCTTGCCGGAGTAGGCGCCCACGGCCGGGTCGTAGCGATCGGCGGTCCCGGTCTTGCCCGCCACGCGGTAGCCCGCGATCTGCGCCTCGGGCGCGGTGCCGTTCGGGCTGACCACCCCCTCGAGCATCTCGCTCAGCTGCGCGGCCACGGAGGCGTCGACGACGCGCGTGCCCTTGCTCGCGGGGGTCGGGGTGGTCCTGCCCTTGGTGTCGGTCGTCGCCTCGACGAGGCGTGGGGGCACCCGGACACCGCCGTTGGCCACCGTCTGGAAGACCCCGGCAGCCTGGATGGCCGTGACGGACAGGCCCTGCCCGAAGGCGACCGTGGCCCGCTGGGTTCCACTCCAGTCCTTGGACGGGGTGAGCAACCCGGCGGACTCACCCGGGAATCCGGTGCCGGACTTCTCACCGAGCCCGAACTTGCGGAAGTACTCCTCGAGCTTGGCCGGCTCAAGGGTCTCGCTGACGAGCACGGTGCCGATGTTGCTGGACTCGGCCAGCACGCCGGTGACGGTGCGGTACTCGGTGGGGTGCGGGTGGCTGTCGTTGAAGACCTGGTCATAGCGCGGGAGGGTCGGCGGGATGATGACCGGCGTCGAGGGCTGGACCTTCTTCTCCTCCAGCGCAGCAGCGATGGTCATCAGCTTGGCCGTCGACCCGGGCTCGAAGACCTCGCCGAAGGCCTTGTTGGTCAACGTCCCCCGGGCGCTCCCGATGTCGTTCGGGTCATAGGTCGGGTACGACGCCACGGCGAGCAGGTCACCGGTCTTGGCATTGAGCGCCACCACGGTGCCGGAGAGGGCGTCGGTCTCCTGGATCTTCTGGGCGAGGGCGTTCTGGGCGTACCACTGCAGCCCCGAGTTGATGGTCAGCGTGACGTCGCCACCGTTGACCGCCTCGGTGCGCGTCTGCCCGGCGGACGGGATGATCTCGCCGTTGGCGCTGGTTTCGTACTCGAGCTGGCCCACCGTGCCGGTGAGGGTCTTGTTCTCGAGGAGCTCCACCCCGCCCCCGGCCTTGCCGTCGTTGGTGACGAAGCCGACGAGGGAGGCCGCGGCCGGTCCGGTCGGGTAGGTGCGTTGCGGCACGGACACATCGGTTCCGGGCCGCACGTCCTTGTAGATGCCGGGGATGCGCAGGTCCGCGATCTTGCGCCACGTCAGCGGTGTCGCCTGGCGCTCGAGGATGCGATAGCGGCTGGTGCCGGTGAGGGAAGGCTTGAGCTGGTCGACGCTCTGCCCCAGCAACGGCGCCAGCGCCTGGGCCGCCTTGGTGACGGCCGCGTCGGTCGTCGCCTCCTCGCAGACGTTCTTGCGCGTCTGGTAGGTGCACACCGAGGTCGGGTCGGCCACGACGGTGATGCGCTCCTGGCTCGAGGCCAGGACCACGCCGTCGCTCGAGCGGATGGTCCCCCGCAGCGACGGGATCGCGACGACCGCGGTGCGCTGGGCCCGGGCCTCGGCAGCCACGCTGCTGGCATCGAAGCCCTGGATGCGGATGAGCTGCGCCGCAAAGATCGTCAGCACGAAGGTGACGACCGTGAGCAGGGTGCGCATGCGGCGCACCGGGGACGCCAACCGCGCCGGAGGCCGGGGGCGCGGCGACGCCGGCCGGGCCGGGCCGCGCGGCGGGCGACCACCGCCGGATCGACCACCGGTGCCACCACTGGCCCTGGCCACCGGGCGCGCCGGGGCGCGCGAGGCCGTCGCGCGGGCAGCCGAGCCGGTGGTCCTGGCCGCCGTGGGACGTCGGGTCGCCGCCTTCGCGGTCGGGCGGGGTGAAGCACCCGCCGACGCCGGGCGTCGAGCGACACCGGCGCGGCCCGAGGCACGACCGGTGGCCGGTGCCGGCCTGCGCGGAGGTGTCACGAGGTCCCCTTCGGAAGGGTGGTGGGCGGTCGAGGTCAGTGGCGGACGGTCGGGGTCAGGGCGCGGTCGGCGCCCCGGCCACAGGCGTGCGCGACGTCGTGCTGGTGGTCGCACCGCTCGCACTGTCCACGCTGGTGACCGTCGTCTCCACGGTGTCCCCTCGCACGACCGTCACCGTCGTCCGGGTGACCGTGCCTTCGGTGGCGACGGTGGTCCCGGACTGGGGCGCCGGTGCTGCTGCGGGCGCAGGGGCCGCGGATTCGGCGGCCGGCGCGTGAGCGACCGGCTTGGCCTGTGCGACCACCGTAAAACCGCTGTCCGCCGACGCCGGCTCCGCCACGCCGAGGACGGCTCCGTCGCTGAGCCGGAGGAAGGCGGCGCTGCCCGAGGGCACCATGCCCAGGTCGAGGGCCTGGCGGGCGAGCTCTGCCGGGGCGCTCTGGGCGTCGACGGCGTGCCGGAGGGCGGCCTCGGTGTCGGCGAGCTCGCTGCTCTTGGCCTGCAGGTCGTTGAGCACGAAGGCTCCGCGGGCCATCGAGGTGTTGAGCAGCAGCACCGCGACCAGCCCCGCGGTGAGCAGGAGCAGGCAGCTCGCGACGAGGCCGGCGTGCCCCTTGGGGGCGCCGACGACCACGCGCAGCTCGCGCGGGGAGGGCAGACCCTGCGCGGGCAGTCGCGGGAGGGCGCGGGCAGTCGCCATCTGGCTCATCGGGTCGGTCCCTTCGTTGCGCGGATGCGCTCGGCCGCCCGGAGTCGGACGGAGGCTGATCGGGGGTTGGCCAGCTGCTCGTCGGCGCTGGCCTCCTCGGCGCCGCGGGTGAGCAGGCGCAGGTATGCCGCGTGCTCGGGCAGCTCGACCGGCATGCCCTTCGGCGTGGTGCTGACCGCGCCCTTGGCCAGGGCGCGCTTGGTGATGCGGTCCTCGAGGGAGTGGTAGGACAGCACGGCGATCCGGCCACCGACGGCGAGTGAGTCGATCGCCTCGGGGAGGGCGCTCGCCCAGGCGGCGAGCTCCCGGTTGACCTCGATGCGCAGCGCCTGGAAGGTCCGCTTCGCCGGGTGTCCCCCGGTGCGCTGGGAGGCCGCCGGGATCGCTGACCGCAGGACCTCGACGAGGCGACCCGAACTCGAGAAGGGCTCACGGTCGCGTTCACGACCGATGGCCGCCGCGACCCGCCCGGCGAACCGCTCCTCACCGAACTCCCGGAGGATGCGGGTCAGGTCGGCCACGGCATACGTGTTGAGCACGTCCGCGGCGGTGAGGCCTGAACCCTGGTCCATGCGCATGTCGAGGGGGGCGTCCTGCGCGTAGGCGAAGCCACGATCGCCCTCGTCGAGCTGGAGTGAGGAGACGCCGAGGTCGAAGAGGACCGCGTCGGCGTGGTCCAGGCCCTGGTCGGCCAGCACGTCGCCGAGCTCGTCGTAGACGGCGTGCACCCCGATGAAACGCGAGCCGTACGGCGCCAGGCGGGCGCCCGCGAGGTCCAGGGCCTCGCGGTCACGGTCGATGCCGATGAGCCTGGCGGTCGGGCAGGCCTCGAGGAGGGCCTGCGCGTGCCCGCCCATGCCGAGGGTGCCGTCGACGATGACCGCCCCGGCCTGACGGGCAGCCGGGGCGAGGAGGTCGACGATGCGGTCGCGCAGGACCGGCACGTGCCGGTCGGCGGCCTCGCCTCGGTCGACGGTCACGGGTTCTCCTCTCGGGCTCTCGGGTCAGGTGGGGGGTGGTGGGGCTGCCACTGCCCTGCACTCCCCCGTCTCCTGGTCCCCATCCGGTCGGGCCCGGCGCGGGGGAAGGCGCGTCGGGAGCGAACGGCTGGAGGCCGGGCGACGGGGTGGTGCGGGCCGGGAGCGGCGATGTCGGTCTGGGCCGGTCAGATCAGTCCGGGGATGACCTCCTCGGAGGTGTCGGAGTAGGCCTGCTCGTGGTCGCCGAGCCAGGCGTTCCAGGCGTCGGTGTCCCAGACCTCGATCCGCGATCCCTGGCCGATGACCGTGCAGTCCTTGGTCAGGCCGGCGTACTGCCGCAGGTGGGAAGGGATCGTCACGCGGCCCTGGCGGTCGGGGATCTCGTCGGAGGCGCCGGAGAGGAAGACGCGCATGAAGTCACGGACATTGCGGTTCGTCGTCGGCGCGGACCGCATGGCGCTGGTCACCTCCGCGAACTCGGCCATCGGGAAGACGTAGAGGCAGCGCTCCTGGCCCCGGGTGACGACCAGGCCGCCGGCCAGCTGCTCGCGGAACTTGGCCGGGAGGAAGAGCCGGCCCTTGTCGTCCAGCCGCGGCGTGTGGGTGCCCAGGAACACCGACCCTCACCTCCCCTGCAGCGACCCGTGGACGACACTTCTCGCCCGTTTCCCCCACTTTACTCCACCTCTGTCCAGAAGGCTCCCGATAGCAGGCAGATTCTTGGGGATAGCTCTCAGTCTTTGCAGTTCAGAGGCGGTGGAGGAAAGTGGAGGGGAAATTCGGACGCTGCTCCGGGGCCACCGTCACGGCAGATCGGGCAAGATCGTCGGGAGAGGGGTCGGGACCACCCGCCGACCCGGGGTCGGAGGGAACGCCGTGGAGATCGATCACGCCGGGCAGGCGCGCCACGCCCCGTCGGGGCTGTCCATTGGGGCGGCCCTGGACAAGGTCCTCCAGGTGAGCAGCGCGCTCGCCGGCGCGATGAACTCGGTCCTCGAGGGCAAGGGCGATGTCGTCCAGACGACGATCACCGCCCTCCTGGCAGAGGGTCACCTGCTCGTCGAGGACGTGCCGGGCGTGGGCAAGACGCTGCTCGCCAAGACACTCGCCCGCTCGATCGACTGCACCGTGCGCCGGGTGCAGTTCACGCCGGACCTGCTGCCCAGCGACATCACCGGGGTCAGCGTCTGGAACCAGGACGTGCGGGGTTTCGAGTTCCGCCCGGGCGCGATCTTCGCCAACGTCGTCGTCGGCGACGAGATCAACCGCGCCTCCCCCAAGACCCAGTCCGCGCTCCTGGAGTCGATGGAGGAGGCGCAGGTGACCATCGACGGGACGACCTACGCCCTCCCCCACCCGTTCATCGTCATGGCCACCCAGAACCCGATCGAGATGGAGGGCACCTACCCGCTCCCCGAGGCCCAGCGGGACCGCTTCCTGGCCCGCATCTCGATGGGCTACCCCACCCCCTCGGCCGAGGTCGCGATGCTCGACTCGCACGGGGCGACCTCACCCCTGGATCGCCTCCAGCCGGTCACGGATGCGGCCACCGTGGTCGAGCTGATCGACGCGGTCCGACGCGTCCACGCCTCGCCGGCGATCCGCCAGTACCTCGTCGACCTGGCCGGTGCGACGCGGTCGAGCTCGGCGATCAGGCTCGGCGTGTCACCGCGAGCCACCCTCCACCTGCTCCGCGCCAGCCGGGCACACGCTGCCCTCCGAGGGCGCGACCACGTGCTCCCCGACGATGTCCAGGCCGTGGCCGTCGCGGTGCTCGCCCACCGGCTGATCCTCTCCGGGGAGGCCCAGCTGGCCCACCGGTCCGCAGCGGACGTCCTCACCGACATCCTCCACCGCACGCGCGTGCCGGGCCCGACCCGCTGACGTGAGCGCCCGCCAGACCCTGACCCAGCGCGGCGTGGCCTTCCTCGCCGCCGGTGCGGTCCTGCTCGCGGCGGGTGTCCTCCTCGGCCAGCGCGACCTCACCCGGCTCGGGGTGCTGGTGCTCGGCCTGCTCCTGGCCTGTCACGCCCTGGCTCGGTGGCGACCGATCGCGGTGTCGGTCGAGCGCGCGGTCTCGCCGTCGCGCATCAGCGTCGACGAACGGGCCCGAGTGCGGGTGTCCACACGCAACGAGGCCGACGTCCGGACACCCCTGCTGCTGGCCGAGGAGCGGCTGGACCCCGGTCTGGGTGACCGGCCCCGCTTCACGATCCCGCCCACCGGAGCCGGCACGGTGAGCGAGGTCGAGTACACCATCCGCCCCCACCTGCGCGGAGTCCACCGGCTCGGCCCCCTCGACGTGTGGTCGCGCGACCCGTTCGGCCTGACGTCGGCACGGCGGCCGACGACGGGCACCGATGCCGTCCTCGTCATCCCGAGGATCCATGACCTCACGACGGGTCGCGCCCTCGGGCGTGGTGTCGGGTCCGAGGGCTCGGTGCCGCACCAGGTGGCCCTGCACGGTGAGGACGACCAGTCCATCCGCGACTACCGCGAAGGGGATGACCTGCGCCGGATCCACTGGCCGGCGACGGCACGCCAGGGCACGCTCATGGTGCGCCAGGAGGACCGACCCGCGCGACGACGCGCTGTGGTCCTGCTCGACTCGCGCTCGGGGCAGCACGTCGGTCGCGGCGCCACGAGCAGCTTCGAGTGGTTCGTCACGATGGCGGCCTCCATCGCCTCGCACTTCCTCGACCTGGGGTATGCCGTGCACCTCCTCACGAGCGATCCCACCGCCGACACCGGTGTCCGATCCGATGGCGACCTCGACACCATGCTCGACACCCTGGCCACGATGCGGCCCGGTCCGGACGACGGCTTCCGGTCGGTGCTTCGCTCCGCCCACCTCGCGACCGGCACCGGCGGCCTGCTCGTGGCCCTCGTCAGCGCCCTCGACGAGGACGGGGCGCGGGCACTGGCCGCGCTGCGGCAGCCCGGATCGACCGCCGTCGCCTTCGTGCACGGCGCCTCTGCCGAGGCGACCCGCGCCACCCTGGCGTCCTCCGGATGGCTCGCGTCATCGGTGGCCGGGTCCGAGCCACCGGCTCGGGCCTGGGCCGTGGTGACGGGCGCGTCATACGTGGGGTCCGGGCGATGAGGCGGGCCCGTGTCACGCCGACCGTCCTGGCAGCCGCCTCCACACTGGGTGCGATCCTGCCGATGCACGTGCTCTTCGCACCGACGACCTGGGCCAGACCGGCCCTCGTCGCCATCCTCGTGGTGGCAGCGACAGGAATGCTGGGGCGCTGGGCCCTGCCCGGGCGCGTCCTCGTCGCGCTCACCCAGCTGGTCTGCCTCCTCGGGACGCTCACCCTGACCCTGCTGCGGGAGACGACGTGGCACGGCATACCCACCGCGTCGACGGTGCGTGCGGTGGGCGAGGCGATCACGGCCACGGTGACCGCGATCCAGACCCAGGCAGCACCGGTGGCCGTGACGCCCGAGGTGACGCTCGTCCTCGCCCTGGCCGTGGGGGTGGTGGCCCTGGTCGTCGACGTCGTGGCGGTGACGTCGGCAATGCCGGCGGCGGCCGGGCTGCCACTCCTGGCGGCGTTCGCCGCGAGTTCGGCCAACACCGGCGCGGGCCTCGGCGTGACCTACTTCCTCCTCCCGGCCGCCGCCTGGATCGCCCTCCTGGGCCACGACGGAGTCGCCCGCCTGCAGCGCTGGGGCAGCGCCGTGGCCCGACCGCGAGGCGGCGCGCCGCCGGACCTCTCCCGGACCCTCCTCGCGCGGGCACGGGGCATGGCCGTGGCCGTCCTCGCCGGCGCCGTCGTCCTGCCGGCGGTGATCCCGCACCTCCCACCGACCTTCCTGGCCGGCGGCCTGGGCCGGGCCGACGACAGCCGGGGCCGGGGCGAGGGCGGCGGCAACCGGCTCGTGGACTCGCTCGCGGTCGCCCGCAGCCTCGAGGACCGCTCGACCGACCCCGTCCTCACCTACCAGACCGACGACCCGGTCCCTCCCCCGTTGCGGGTCGATGTGCTGCTCCACTACGAGGACGGGGTGTGGCGGCCCGCGAGTGCCTCCACCTACGACACCGGGGGCGCCTTCCCGGCCAGCCAGGCAGATGTCGCCGTGTCCCGCCGCGTGCAGACGACCACGATCCGTGACAACGTGCTGCGCGGTCCGCAGCTGGCCCTGCCCGGCACCCCACTCGCCCTGGACATCGACCCGACCGCCTGGCGCATCGACGCCAACGGCACCGTGCGCGTCCTGGACCGGCGTGAGGAGTACACCGTCCGCTACGAGGAAGTGACCCCCACGGCCGCGCAGCTGCGCGCCTCCGATCCCTACACCGCGGGTGACGCCCAGAGCCTGGAGATCGACCAGGCCTCGAGGGCCTACCTCCGGGACGTGCTCGCCGGAATCGCTCCCGAGGACCTGGGCGCGGCCGAGACGGCGTGGCGGATCCAGGCGTTCCTCCGCAGCGCGCAGTTCACCTACGCCCTCGACCTCGCCGACCCGGTCCAGGTCGACGCCCAGGGGCGCGAGGTGCCCGCTGACCCGCTGAGCCAGTTCCTGGCCACCCGACGGGGCTACTGCGTGCAGTTCGCCACCGCCATGGCGATGATGGCCCGCCATCGCGGGATCCCGGCACGCGTGGCCATCGGCTTCCTCCAGGGACGGCGCGACGGCGAGACGTGGAGTGTCGTGGCCGCGGATGCCCACGCCTGGCCGGAGCTGTTCTTCCCCGGGATCGGCTGGGTGAGGTACGAACCCACGCCCGGCACGCGCAGCGGCGCAGCCCCCGGCTGGAGCACCGAGCAGACCACGGCGCCGGCCCCGACCGGCCCCGGGTCGACGAGCTCGGCCAGCGCCTCGGCGGAGGCCACGCCGGACGCTGCGACCGAGGGATCCGTTGCCACCGGATCCGCCACCGACTGGCGATCGCGGCTGCAGGGCTGGCTGGGCGCCAACATCCAGGTCCTGCTCGGTCTCCTGGGGGCGGTCCTCGCCCTGGCGGCCACCCCCGTCGCCGGCCTGGCTCATCGGCGACTGGCCCTGCGCCGCGCTCGCGACGACGCCGAGCGCGTGGAAGCCGCCTGGGAGTCGATGCTCGACGGACTGGCGTCGATCGGGGTCCGCCCGGGCGCGGGCGACACGCCGCGGCAGGCCCGGACCACGCTCTCGAGCAGGGCACACCTCGACCGGGAGGCCGACGCCGACCTGGCCGGTGTCGTCACCACCCTGGAGCGGGCCCGCTATGCCCCTCCGGGCTCGGAGGTCGACGACGTGACCCGGGCCGCCCGCCGAGTGGTGCAGTCGGCCGTGTCCAAGCGCCGGCTCACCGCCCGCGTGCAGGCCCGACTCTGGCCGGTCGAGGGACGCCGGGCCTGGCAGGAGCTCGGAGCCGCCCTCTCGGGGCGACTCCGACGCCGCTCCTAGTCGAGGTAGTCGCGCAGCGCCTGGCTGCGGCTCGGGTGACGCAGCTTGCTCATCGTCTTGGACTCGATCTGACGGATGCGCTCGCGCGTGACGCCGTAGACCTTGCCGATCTCGTCGAGGGTCTTGGGCTGCCCATCGGTGAGGCCGAAACGCATCGAGACCACGCCGGCCTCCCGCTCGGAGAGCGTGTCGAGGACCGAGTGCAGCTGCTCCTGGAGGAGGGTGAAGCTGACGGCGTCCGCGGGCACGACGGCCTCGGAGTCCTCGATGAGGTCACCGAACTCGCTGTCCCCGTCCTCACCGAGGGGGGTGTGCAGCGAGATGGGCTCGCGCCCGTACTTCTGGACCTCGACGACCTTCTCGGGCGTCATGTCGAGTTCCTTGGCCAGCTCCTCCGGGGTGGGCTCCCGGCCCAGGTCCTGCAGCATCTGGCGCTGGACGCGGGCGAGCTTGTTGATGACCTCGACCATGTGCACCGGAATGCGGATGGTGCGGGCCTGGTCGGCCATGGCGCGGGTGATCGCCTGCCGGATCCACCAGGTGGCGTAGGTCGAGAACTTGTAGCCCTTGGTGTAGTCGAACTTCTCGACGGCACGGATCAGGCCGAGGTTGCCCTCCTGGATGAGGTCGAGGAAGAGCATCCCGCGACCGGTGTAACGCTTGGCCAGCGAGACGACGAGGCGCAGGTTGGCCTCGAGGAGGTGGTTCTTCGCCTTCTTGCCGTCCTGGGCGATCCACCACAGCTCGCGCTTGAGCTGCATCTCCATCTTCTCGCCGGCGTTGAGCTTCTCCTCGGCGAACAGGCCGGCCTCGATGCGTTTGGCGAGCTCGACCTCCTGCTCGGCGTTGAGCAGGGCAACCTTGCCGATCTGCTTGAGGTAGTCCTTGACCGGGTCAGCCGTCGCACCGGCGGTGACGACCTGCTGGGCCGGCGCATCGTCCTCGTCGTCGTCGCGGATGATGAACGCGGCCGACTCCTCCTCGTCCTCGGCGTTCGCGGCCGCCGCAGGCGTGCTGCCGGACTCCTCGCCTTCGGCGACGTCGGCCTCGTCCTCGGTGTCGGTGTCCGCGTCGGTGACCTCGACCTCTTCGAGGTCGGCCGGGTCGACCTCGTCGGGCTCGGCCTCGACGGGGCCTGCGTCCTCGACCTCATCGACCTCGTCGGGCGCGGTGGTCTTGGCTGCACCGGTGGCCTTGCGGGCGGCGGTCTTCACGGCCGGGCCCTTGGCCGGAGCCTTGGTGGCCGGAGCCGCTGCCTTCGCCGCGGCCTTGGTGGTGCTCGCCTTGGCCGTGGTCGCCTTCGCAGCCGTGGCCTTGGCGGGAGCCGCCTTGGCCGGCGCCGCCTTCGCGGCCGTGGTCTTCGCCGCGGTGGTCTTCGTCGCAGCGGCCTTGGTCGCCGCGGTCTTTGTCGCTGCGGCCTTCGTCGCGGCGGCCTTGGTCGCTGCGGTCTTCGACGTGGCGGACTTGGCCGGCGCCGCCTTCGCGGTCGGCTCCTTGACGGCCGTGGCCTTTGCGGTGGTCTTGGCTGCCGCGGCCTTCGCCGGCGCGCTCTTGGCCGTGGATGCCTTGGTGCTGTCCTTGGTGCTGTCCTTGGTGGAGGCCGTCTTGGCCGCCGGTGCCTTCGTCGCCTTCGTCGCGGACGCGGCCTTCGCCGGCGCCGTCTTGGCGGCGGTGGTCGCGCGTGCGGCCGCCACCTTCGCCTCCGTGGTGCGGCTCAAGGTGACCTCGATACCGGCTTCGGCCAGGGCGTTCATGATGACGCGTCCACGCGTGGCGCGCACCCCCGCCTCACGGATCGCGGTGGCGACCTCCTCGCCGGTCACGCTCCCCTCGACGCGGCCACGCTTGACCAGGGTCTGGAGAGCCGGGTGGGTGAACTCGGCAGGGAACGAGGACTCGGGAACTGAGGGCACGTGCAGGAACGACCTTTCAGTGCAGCCCGCCCGGGCACGACGAGATCGCGACGGACGGTCAGGGGGGGATGAACGAAGGCCCTCGGTGAGCTCCTGGCCGCTGCGACTGCCCGGGCTGGACGAGAGGGATCTCCAACATTATAAATCGCCGCTGGAAGCGGCGTGTGCCAGGAACCCGTTTCAGCCCTTCACGGCGAGGACGGCGCAGGGCGCATCGAGCAGGATCCGCTGGGCGTTCGAGCCGAGGATCAGCTTGCCCACGGGGGTCCGGCGACGCAGGCCGATGACGATGAGGTCGGCGTCGCTCTCGTCCGCGACCGCGATGAGGTCCTCGGCCGGCTCCTTGCCCCGGACGAGTTGGCGCACCTCGACCTCGAGCCCACCCTCGCGCAGGTCGGCCTCGATCCGCTCGAGTTCGTCCTCGCTGCGCGCGTTCGCGTCACCATCGAAGTCCCGGCCACCCCGGTTGGAGTTGATGACCACGAGCTTCTGGGAGCGCAGCTTGGCCTCCGCGATGGCGCGGTCGAGGGCAGCATGCCCCTCCTTGGTCGGGACGTATCCCACGACGATGGTCACTGAAGTCCTCCTTGACGTCACGGCGAACCGCCTCGGCCATGACCGGGCGCACTCCGCACGCTACCCGACGCATCCCGCCCTGCACACGACCTGGTCGGGCTCAGCCCTCGAGCGCGTCGCGCAGGATGGCACCCACCTGGTCCGGCTCGGTGAGGAAGCCGTCGTGTCCTTGTGAGGAGGAGATGCTGACCCACCGGGCCCGTGGGAGCACCCCGGCCAGTCCGACGGAGAGGCGCGGTGGGTAGCAGCGGTCGGAGTCGACGCTGGCGATCACTGTGCGCGCCGTCACCGCGCGCAGGGCCTGAGCCACTCCCCCGCGCCCACGCCCGACGTCGTGGGAGTTCATCGCCTCGGTGAGGACGAGGTAGCTGTTGGCGTCGAAGCGCCCGGTGAGCTTGTGGGCATGGTGGTCCAGGTAGCTCTCCACCGCGAACCGGCCACCGTCCTCGCGGGGCGGGTCGCCGGCCTGGAGACGACGGCCGAAGCGGGAGCTGATCTCCGACTCGCTCCGGTAGGTCAGGTGGGCGATGCGTCGCGCGAGGCCGAGACCCGCATCCGGCGTCGGGCCCCCGTAGTAGTCACCCCCGGCGAAGTCGGGGTCCTGGCGGATCGCGAGGATCTGGGTCTGGCACCAGGCGACCTGGTCTGCGGTCGAGGCGGCGGTCGAGGCCAGCACGAGGCAGCGGGCGACACGGTCCGGGTGGGAGACGGCCCACTCCAGGGCCCGCATGCCCCCCATCGACCCGCCGAGCACGGCCGCCCACCGGTCGATCCCGAGCAGGTCCGCGACGGCGGCCTCCGCGGCCACCTGGTCACGGATGGTCACGCGGGGGAACCGAGAACCCCAGGGGCGGCCGTCGGGCGCCGGGCTCGAGGGGCCGGTGGTCCCCCGGCACCCGCCGAGGACATTCGTCGCGATCACGAAGTACCGGTCCGAGTCCACGGGAGCGCCGGGGCCGATGAGCCCCTCCCACCACCCGGCCGTCGGGTGACCCGGCCCCGCCGGTCCGACGACATGGCTGTCCCCGGTGAGTGCGTGCTCCACGAGGACGGCGTTGTCGGCGCGCTCGTTGAGCCTCCCCCACGTCTCATAGGCCACGACGACCCCCGGGAGGACGGCACCGGACTCCAGGGTCAGGTCCCCGATGGCCAGGAAGCGCCGATCGCCGGCGGGTTCGTCCGGATCGAGCGACCACGGCACCGAGGCGGCGGTCGTGGGCGGATCCGTGGACATCGGTGCGGCGCTCCTGGGTTCGCGTTTGCCTCGCCGCGATCGCGGGAGGCCAGGTCCTCACCCGGGGCACCCCACCGCGAGGAGGGTTGCCGGCCAGCAAGCCGGGGCTTGGTGCTGGCACTCATGACCTGGCCGCACTATACGGCGCGACGGGTGTCACGAGCCACGGACGGTCCGGCGGCTGGACGACCCGCGGGATTGATCCCCAGGCCGATGACCTGCAGACCGAGTAGCGCGAGCCGGAGGTCGGGGTCGATGCGCAGGGCCCTCTCGTGGGCGTCCTTGGCCAGCCCACCCAGACCAAGGTGCCAGGCCACGCACCCCGCGACCGCACACACCGTCGCGGTGAGCGGATGCGCATCAGGTGCCCGGCGCGCCAGCGCCAGCAGCGGCTCGAGCCGACGGCGGGCGTCACCGGAGTCAGCGACGTCGTCGCTGGGCCGCGAGAGCCATCGGGTGACAGCACGTCGCGTGTCCGGGCGCAACTGGCCCAGGGGCAGGGATCCCGGTGCCGCCACGGCGATCAGGGCATCGCGCCAGTCCACGTCGAGCAGGGAGAGCATCAGTCCCGCCAGCTGCCTCGTGGTCAGCCCCTCGACGTCGACACGACCGTCCAGCACCTCACCCCAGAGTCGGCCCTGCCGTGGCACCCGCCGGGACCCTCCGCTCATCGCCATCGCCAGCCAGCGCTCGACCCGGTGCTCGAGCTCATCGCACAGGGCCGGGGCCCGTTGCGGCTCCTCACTCACCAGTGCCCGGACGGCAGCGCGATCGGGCAGCGGAGCACTGCCCCGGAGGACGTGGAGCAGCACGGCCGGGCTGTCCGGGTGCGGACGCAAGCTGACTCCCTCGACCCGCTCACGGACATCCGGGGAGCGCGGTGACCAACGCCGGCCGTCCCGGACGATCGTGAGGTCGACCAGCTCCAGCCCGCCCTCGCGGACGTGGTGCTCCAAGGCCTCGATGGCTGCGTCGCTGTCCCGGCGATGGTCCTCGAAGGCCACGGCGTGGACCGCGTGCCCTCCGTTGCGCAGGGCGGCCGCGACGATCGCACCGACCTGCCTGCCCACCTCACGGGGACAGCTCAGGGTCCCGTCCTCGTCGTGCAGGGGCAGCCGTGCCGTGAAGAGCGGGGTCCGCCCGGAGAGCACCAGGACGACCAGCGCGTCGGCCGGCTGGTGCCCGAGCGAGTGTGGGAGGACGGCGATGAGCTCGTCCACGGAACGCACGGAGATCGGTGTCATGACCCCGACCCTGACGTCCGGGGCGATGGACCTGGAGCCTCCGCAGCCGTCCTGTGGACGACACACCTGCGGGGTGAGGCCGTGTGGACGGCCTCACCCCGCAGGGGGAAATGGAGTGCCTCAGCCGACGACGTGACCGGGCACCGTCGTCGCGGCCGGGGACGCCGCGGGCTCCTGGGCCGCGATGCCCCGCTCCCAGCCGAGGAAGCCCTCGGTCTCGGTGACGACGGCCGCGACGAGCCAGGAGGCGATCATCGCGTCGTCGACGAGCCCGAAGACGCCGAGGACGGCCTCGGGCAGGAGGTCGATCGGCGAGAGCAGCCAGCCGAGGGCACCGACCATCATCAGCAGCCGGCCGGTCGTGGCACCGGTGTACTCGCCGCGCGCCACGGCCCGGGCCAGCCGCGGCAGCGCGGTGAGTCGTTCCACCATGGAGGGACCGCCGGGACGCGAGGCGAGGCGCAGCGCGTTCACCAGGTTGCGAATGATCGTCATACGGGGGCTGGCCATCATGGTCCTCCTGGGTCGTGACCACCGTGCGGTGGCGTCGATCTGACCAACCATGGACGCGCGGGAGGCCATTCCCGGTTCCCCGGGATGGCTCAGCCAGGTTGAGAGCGCCCTCAGCGCGCGGCGATCTGGCCGCTCGTGGGGACGAACTCCCGGCGGGCACTGTCGGCGACCTTGTGCATGACCCATCCGTCGAGACCGGCACCGACGGCTCCGCCGACGAGCGGCACATTGCGCCCGAAGCGAGAGAAGACCGAACGCCCCGTCGACGACAGCAGCCGGAAGCCGATCGCCTTGTTGACGATCATCAGCGCCGGACCGGGCAGTCGCTCCGCGGCCAGGGCCGTCAGCCGCCCCGCAGGCACCACGACACCGGCCTTGGCGAGCAGGTCGTCGGCGTCGGCGCCGACGAGCGTGAGGAGGACGGCCGAGCGGATCTGCGGCGTCGACAGGTCGTAGCCCCGCACCTTGGCGATGGCGGCGACCATCCGCGTGGCGAGCAGGTAGAAGCCGGTGACATTGGCGGGCAGGGCCACCGGGAGGGTGACGAAGCCGCCGACGCTGGTGACGAACCCGGAGGCCATGGCCAGTTTGAGGTGGCTCTTGACGATGGCGTCGACCGCGTCGTCCTGCCTCGGGTGCTTGCGCAGGGCAGCGGTGGCCACCTCGTGGGCGGAGTCGAACGGACCCTTGCCGTCGATGCCGACCTCGAGCAGTCGCTCGACCATCGCCATGGCCCGGGAGCCGATGAACCCCTGGTCCGCGCGGTCCGCGCCGGCCTGCTCCAGCGCACTCCTCGCGGGGGCGACCGCCTTGTTCTTCTCGCGTCCGAACACGTCCGACTTCCTCTCTCCCGACCTCTCGTCGGGCCGAATGCGGCCATCCTGCCAGAGCGCGAAACGCGGTTAGGCTCCCCGGCATGGACACTCCCGACTGGGGCTCACCCCTCGGGGTGATCGTCAGCTCCCGCTCCCCCGACGGCATACGCCGGTATGCCGTGGGGCTGGCCGGCGAGGTCGCGGCGCTGCCTCCTGCGGCCGCGGCAGCGGCCGTGAGCGCGCTCGAGCAGGAGCACGCTCCGCGCTGGGTGGTGTGGTCCTGCGAGGAAGCCCTCGCGCCCCTGCTCGAGGTCACACCCGGACTGCGGCCGACCCGGGTCTGGGACATCGCCGAGGCGCACCGGCTGCTCCACGGTGGCTGGGCGGCCGAGCCCGGCAGGGCGTGGGCGGCGGCGCACGGCCTCGCGCCGGACACGGTGCCCGCAGCACCCACCGGCGACCTGTTCGACCTCGTGGGCGCCGACGACGGCCCGGACCTGGTGCGCGGCGACGGCCACCTGCGGGCGGACACCGTCACGGGGGCATGGCTGACCACGGACGATCGGCTCGTCGCGTGGGCCGGGGCCGCCCTCGCCTGCGCCGGGCTCCAACGCCGGCAGGCAGCCGCGCTGGGGTCGCGCGTGGTGCCTACGGTGCACTCGGAGTCCGCGGCCGCGGTGCTCTGCGTGGAGCTCGCCCGCGACGGCCTCCCCCTCGACCGCGCAGTCGTCGAGGAGCTCATCGGCGCCGCGGCCGGTCCCCGTCCGGCCTCCGTCGACGAGGAGCTGGCCTCGCGCCGCCGCCGGGACGCCGACGTCCTGCGGCACGTGCCCGGCCGGGAGTCCACCGACCTGCGCAACCCGGCCCAGGTCAAGGCGATGCTCGCCGCGGTCGGGGTCGACGTGCCCAACACCCGCAAGTGGGTGCTCGAGGACCAGCGGCGGGTGCACCCGGTCGTCGATGCGCTCCTGGACTGGCGCAAGCGCGAACGCATCGCGACGACGTATGGCTACCGGTGGCTCGACACGCATGTCGGTGCCGACGACCGGCTCCGCGGGCACTGGACCGCCTGTGACGGGGCCGGGGGCCGGATGACCGCCGACAACGGGCTGCACAACCTGCCCGCGCCCCTGCGACCGGCCGTCGCCGCGGCGCCCGGCCACGTGCTCGTCCGGGCCGACCTCGGCCAGATCGAGCCACGCGTCCTGGCCGTCGTCTCCGGAGACCGCTCCTTTGCCGAGGCGACCCGCGCCGACGACCTCTACGCCCCGGTCGCGGCCCGGCTCGGGGTCGACCGCGGCGTGGCCAAGATCGCCGTCCTCGCCGCGATGTACGGACAACGCTCGGGTGCCGCCGGCGAGGCGCTCAAGGGCCTGGAGCGGGCGTACCCCGTCGCCATGGCCCACCTTGACCGCGCGTATGCCGTCGGCGTCGCCGGCGGGGACCTGCGCACCTTCGGCGGGCGCCTCATCCGGACCGGCCGCGTCCTCGGCGCGGAGCCGGTGGGCGCCAACCCGCAGCTGGATGCGGCGCGGGGACGCTTCGCCCGCAATGCCGTCATCCAGGGGGCGGCGGCGGAGCTGTTCAAGGCCTGGGCAGCGACGGTGCGGGCGACCACGGCCCCCTTGGGGGCTCGGATCGTCCTGTGCCTGCACGACGAACTGCTCGTCCACGTCCCCGAGGAGCAGGCCGAAGCGGCCGTCGCCGGCGTGAACGCTGCGCTCACGGACGCCGCCCGGCGATGGTCGCAGGGAGCGCCGGTGCGCTTCGTCAGCGACACCGGCGTGGTGCGCCGGTGGTCGGAGGCGAAGGAGGGGGCTCAGGCCTCCGACGAGGGGCCCGGGTTGGTCTCCGGGTTGTTGCGGAGGAACTCCTCGAACTCCGCCCCCAGCTGATCGGCCGAGGGCAGCTCGCTGGCCTCGGTCGCGAGCAGGCTGGGACGGGCCCGGCCCTGGGTGAAGGCGTCGTACTGCTGCTCGAGCGCGGTCACCAGCTGGGCGGCGTCGGTGTTGTCGGCAAGTTCGCGGGCGATCTCGCGGGTGTTCACGCCCGCCTTGGCGACCAGGTCGTCATTGGGGAGGTTGAGCCCGGTGTGGTCCACGATCGCGTTGAGGGCCGTCAGAGCGCCCTCGGCCCATTCGGCGGCACCGAGGTAGTGCGGCACGTGGATCGCGAACCCGAGGGCGTCCTGCCCTGCCTCACCCAGGCGCAGCTCGAGGAGGGCGGTGACGCTCGCCGGCACCTGGACCCGACCGAAGGGGGACTCGGCCTCCCCGACGAGGCGGGCATCGGTCGCGTGCGCGGTCATGCCGACCGGGCGGGTGTGCGGCACGCCCATCGGGATGCCGTGTGCCGTGACGACGAGGGTGACGCCCAGGACGGCCATGACCTCGCGGACCGCCTCGATGAAGCGCTCCCACTGGTAGTCGGGCTCGGGGCCGGTGAGGACGTAGTAGGTCTGGCCGTCACGGTCGGTGAGGCGGTAGAGCAGGATCGCGGGGTCGTCGTAGCTGACCCAGCGGTTGGTGTCGAAGACCATGACGGGACGACGGCCGCGGTAGTCGAGGAGCTCGTCGACGGCGAACGAGGCGACCACCTCCGCCTCACCGCTCTCGAGCAGGTGGGTGGAGAGGGTGCGCTGGATGTTGCCGGCGTCGACGAAGCCGCCGAGGAGCGCCAGGAGCGGGCCGGGGCGGCGCGCCGGGCCGGGTCCGTCGGTCTCGAAGCGATAGAGCGCGGTGGGGTTGAGCACGGGTCAAGCCTCTCAGCAGGGAACTGCCTTGACCAACACCCGCGCGCGCGACCCCATTCCTGCGCGGGCGCCGGGACGGGCTCAGCGCGAGGGGCTCACGGCACGGATGGCCGCGTGGACTCGCTTGTCGCTCACCTTCCCGACGACGCCGAGGGACTGGGCGAAGAGCGAGACACGCAGCTCCTCGATGAGCCAGCCGATGTCGGTGATCTCGGTGGCCCGCCGCCGGGCCGTGGGGAGGGACTCGAGCAGGTCGGCGTATGCCGTCTCCACACCGTCGATCGTGGCCTGCAGCTGCGCTTCGCGAGCGTTCTGCGGGGCGCGCTCGAGGCGCACGTCCATGGCACGCAGGTAGCGGGTGAGGTCTCGCAAGCGCCCGACGCCGGTGTCGGCGACGAAGCCGGGACGGACGAGGCCGTCGAGCTGCGCCTGCACGTCGGCCCGGCTGGCGGCGAGCGTGCGCTGGGTCGTGGCGGCAGCGGCCGTGGCGTCGAGTCGGCGGCGGACCAGGGCGGCGGCCTCGAGCACCGGCACGACGTCATCGACGACGCGCAGGACACCCGCGGCGAGGTGGGTGCGCACGGCGGCCAGCCCCGCGGCATACGCCTCCGGGGTCCGCACGTCGCCGGTGACGTGCTCGGCGACGATCGCGTCGACCGCTGCGGCCAGGCAGTCCTCGAGCAGCGCTGGGACGCTCCCGTGCGGGCCGGTGGCCAGGACCATCTTCTGCGCGTTGGTGAGGCGAGCCAGGACGCGCTTCCACGGCGCGGTGGTGCCGAGGAGCATGAGTCGGCGCACGCCCCGTCGATGCGCGGCGAGCGCCGTGCCCTCGTCGGCGATGACTCGAAGGGCCACCGAGGTGCCCTCGTCCACCAGCGCCGGGAAGCCGTGCACCTCATGGCCTCCCGTGCGCCCGGTGAAGGTGCGCGGCACCGACCCGATTGTCCAGTCCGTGAGCCCACGGCGCTCGAAGGTCGACCCTGCGGAGGCCATCCGGTCGCGGACCGCACCGGCGGAGCGCTCACGCAGGGCCGGCAGGTCCTTGCCGGTCGCCACGACCCGACCGCCGGGGGCCTCGACGGAGAAGGTGATCCTCAGGTGGTCCGGGACGCGGGCGAGGTCCCACTCCCCTGGCTCGATGCGGACGCCGGTGCGGGAGAACAGGACTCGGGCCAGCTCGTCGGTCAGCCGCGCCCCCGACGCGGGGTCGGCGTCGGCGAGGGCCGCCGCGGCGTGGTTGGGGGTGGGGACGAAGTGACGACGGGTCACCTTGGGCAGTGACTTGAGCAGCGCCACCGCGAGCTCCTCGCGCAGCCCGGGCACCTGCCAGTCGAAGCCGGTGTCTTCGACGCGATTGAGCACCTCGGCGGGGATGTGGACCGTGACCCCGTCGGCGGCTTCGCCCGGCGAGAACTGGTACGAGACAACGAGTTCCAGGTCGCCCTGACGCCACGTGCGCGGGTAGTCCTGCGCCGAGACCTCGGGTGCGGTGTCGCTTCGCAGCATCTCCTCGGTGAAGGTGAGCAGGTCTGGGCGGCGGCGGCGCTCACCGCGCCACCACCGGTCGAAGTGCCGCTCGCTGACCACGTCCGGCGGGATCCGCGCGTCGAAGAACTCGAAGATGACGTCGTCGTGGACGGTGAGGTCGCGTCGACGCGCCTGCTCCTCGAGCGCGGTCACGCGGGCGAGGGTGGCCTGGTTGTCCTTCCAGAACTGGTGCACCGGTTGCCAATCGCCCTCGACGAGGGCACGCCGGATGAAGATCTCACGGGCCTGCTCGGGGTTGACCCGGGCGTACTGCATGGTCCGGTCCGCCGCGAGGGTGACGCCGTGGAGCGTGACCCGCTCGCTGGCCAGCACGGCGCCCTGCTTCTTCGACCACCGCGGCTCGCTCACGGTCCGCTTGACCAGGTGGCCTGCGAGCTCCTCGGCCCACTCCGGCTCGATGCGCGCGTTGACGCGGGCCCACAGACGAGAGGTCTCGACGAGCTCGGCCGCCATGAGGAAGTCCGGCCGCGTCCGGAAGAGGACCGAGCCCGGGCTGATGCCGAAGCGTGCGCCCCGCGCGCCGAGGTACTCGCGCTTGAGTTCGTCCCACGCCCCGATGTGGCCGAGGAGGCCGGCGAGCAGGGCTTGGTGGATGGTGTCCCAGTCGGGCTCCCCTCCGTGCGAGGCGGTGCCGAGGTCGGGGTCGATGCGCTGGCCCTTGCAGGCCTGCCGCAGCTGTTGGTGCAGGTCCTGCCACTCGCGAACCCTGAGGTAGTGGAGGTACTCGGCCTTGCACATCCGCCGGAAAGCGCTGTGGGACAGCGCCTTCTGCTGGTCCTTGAGGTAGCGCCACAGGTTGTGCAGCGTGGCGAAGTCGCTGTCCTCGGCCTTGAAGCGCGCGTGCGACTGGGCGGCCTGTGCTTCCTTCTCGGCGGGGCGCTCCCGCGGGTCCTGGATCGACAGGGCCGCGACGATGACGAGGACTTCGCGGGTGCAGCCGCGCTGGCCGGCCTCGATGAGCATCCGGCCCAGGCGCGGGTCGACCGGGAGACGGGCCATCGTGCGTCCGTAGGCCGTGAGCCTGCGTCCGCGTCCTCGGTGCCGTCCCGGGGTGTCAGAGGTGGCGAAGGCGCCGAGCTCCTCGAGCAGGCGCACGCCGTCGGCGACCTGCTTGGGGTCGGGGGCGTCGACGAACGGGAACCGGGTGACATCGCCCAGCCCCAGGGCGGTCATCTGGAGGATGACGCTGGCCAGGGAGGTGCGCTGGACCTCGGGCTCGGTGAAATCCAGCCGCGCCTCGAAGTCCTCCTCGGAGTAGAGGCGGATGCAGATGCCCTCGGCGACACGTCCGCAGCGGCCCGCCCGCTGGGCGGCACTCGCCTTGCTGATCGGCTCGATCGGGAGCCGCTGCACCTTGGTGCGCTGGCTGTACCTCGAGATGCGTGCCGTGCCGGTGTCGACGACGAAGCCGATGCCGGGCACGGTGAGCGAGGTCTCGGCGACATTGGTGGCCAGGATGATCCGGCGCTTCCCGCTGCGGTGGAAGACCCGGTGCTGCTCCGCCGAGGACAGGCGTGCGAAGAGCGGCAGGACCTCGGTGCCGGGCAGGTCGAGGGCGGTCAGCGCATCGGCGGCATCGCGGATCTCCCGCTCGCCGGAGAAGAAGACGAGGATGTCGGTCGCGTCCGAGCCGGGCGGGATCTCGGTCCACAGCTCCTCGACCGCCTCGACGACGCCGGTCACCTGGTCGCGTTCTGCGACCACGTGCTTGCCGTCGGGGCCGAGATCGACCAGTGGTCGATAACGGATCTCGACCGGATAGGTCCGGCCACTCACCTCGAGGATCGGGACCTCACGGACCGCCTGACCGCGCTCGTCGGTGCCGAAGTGACGGGCGAAGCGCTCGGGGTCGATCGTCGCGGAGGTGACGATGACCTTGAGGTCGGGTCTCCGCGGCAGGAGCTGCTTGAGGTAGCCGAGGATGAAGTCGATGTTGAGGGAGCGCTCGTGCGCCTCGTCGATGATGATCGTGTCGTAGCGCCGGAGGTCGCGGTCACGCTGCATCTCGTTGAGGAGGATGCCGTCGGTCATGACCTTGACGCGAGTCCGATCGCTGCTGTGGTCGGTGAAGCGCACCTGGTAGCCGACGAGTCCGGTGTCCTCGTCGCCCAGGGGCTCGTCGAGCTCCTCCGCGATCCGCTCCGCGACGGAGCGCGCCGCGATCCGGCGGGGCTGGGTGTGCCCGATCTGCCCGGCACGTCCCCGCCCGAGCTCCAGGCACATCTTGGGCAGCTGGGTGGTCTTGCCCGAGCCGGTTTCACCCGCGATGACGACGACCTGGTGGTCACGAATCGCCGTCAGGATGTCCTCGCGACGGGCGACGACGGGCAGGTGCTCGGGATAGTGCAGCAGCTCCCGGGCCACGGCGGCAGGGTCAGGAGCGGACACCGGTCAAGGATAGGTGTCCTGGTTGGGCTGGCCCTCGATCACGCCGGGCAGCCGCTTGGCGGCCTGCTCGAGGGTGACCCCCTCGACGTACATCCGTTGCGCCTGCGGGCCATTGGCCGAGGCGAGACGCCACCCCAGGGTCTTGGCGCTCACCTGCTCCTCGAGAGTGCGCCCCACGCGCGGGGGAACGGCTCGCAGTCGATCCCGCCAGGGCAGGGAGGGCGATGGCGCCTGCCCCGACATCCGACTCGGCGTGGGCGTGTCGGGCAGCCCGAAGATCGGCGGGCCGGTCTGGCCCGTGGCCTTCTGGACCCAGGCACGAGCCTTTGCCCTGCCCTCGGCCCTGACCCCCTCGCGCAGCCGCGCGCCCGTCGTCCACGTCTCGGTGACCCGGACCGTGCGGACCGTGCGACCCCCCGTTGTCGTGACCTGCTCGACCGCGCCGAGCCCGGAGGCCCGCTTGAGCACCCGTCCCCAGCTCCCGAGCCCGGCAATCGCCGCATTGACGGCGACCTGGTCCCAGCCACCCTCGTTCCAGAAGGCCCGCAGGAGCCCGTCGGCCGCCGTGGAGACCACCGCGTGCGCAGCCCCGAGCGGCGGCAGGATCACTCCCGGCACGCTGAGCAGGTCGGAGGCAAAGCTCTGGCTCGAGGCGGAGTGGACCGCGCGGTAGGTCGCGCTGTCGGCCAGCACGTCGTCGCTGGCCCGCGCGAGGGCGAGCGCGCACGCCCGGTCCGCGGCGTCGAACTCCGCGAGCGCGCGGGCATGCGCGTCCTCGGCGTCGCGCTGCCGGACCAGGCACCCGTGTTGCGAGGCCCGCAGCACCACGACTGTGGGGTCCAGCTCGGTCGCCCCGGCGCTCAGCTGTCGCCAGATCTCGTCCTCGAGGACGGCATAGCGCCGCACGGCATCCGCCTGCTCCTCGACGGCCGCCGTGGCGCGGGCCTGGGTGTCGGCGAGCACGGGGGCGAACGCGCGCAGGGCCGCCGCGCACCCGGCATACCGATCCGCGGCCGCCTCGAGCACCGGGCGCACCCCGCCGATCCGACTGGCGAAGGCCTCCCCCGCCGGCCCCTCCCAGACGGCGCCGGCGCTGAGCCCGGAGAGATCCGCGGCGGCTGCCGCGAAGCGGGTGGCGCTGCCGGTGAGGGCTCCGGCGAGCACGAGGCAGGCGTCGGCGTCTCCGCTGATCGGGGCGAGGATGGTCATCGCTCGCCGCCGATCATCAGGCGCTCCACGTTGCCCGTCTCCGCCTCGAGGTAGACAGCGCCCGCCGTGGCCGCGGCTGCGCCGAGGTCGTCGAGGGAGGCGGCCAGGAGCAACCGCTCGTGGCGCCAGTGCGTCATCGCCTCCTCGAAGGCGCCCGACGCCGCGGCATTGCCCAGGGCCCACGCGTCCGACCGCACGGACTCCCCCTGCGTGGCGACACCCTGGGCGAGCTCGCTGAGGGCCAGGCCCAGGGCGGCGACCTGTGCGCCGTCGACGCGGTAGGACGACATGTCGGCAGGGTAGACAAAGGAGCCTGTGGCACCTTTCGGTTATCCACAGGCTCCTTCCCCCGGTGCGTCATCGAGCTGCGGAGAACCCCTGCTCGAGGTCGGCGAGGATGTCCTCGATCGACTCCAGCCCGACGGCCAGTCGGACCAGCCCGGGCGTCACCCCGGCCGCGAGGCGGTCCTCGTCCCCGCCCTGGCTGTGCGTCGTCGTCGCCGGGTGGATCGCCAGCGAGCGCACGTCACCGATGTTGGCGACGTGGCTGTGCAGGGTCAGCGACTCCACGAACTTCTGGCCCGCCTCCTTGCCGCCCTTGATCTCGAAGGCGAGGACGGCGCCGGCGCCCTTGGGTGCGTACTTCTGGGCCCGCTCGTAGGCCGGGTGGCCCGGCAGCGAGGCCCAGACGACCGACTCGACCTGCTCGTGGTCCTGGAGGAACTCCGCCACGCGGCGGGCGTTGGCCAGGTGCCGCTCGACCCGCAGCGACAGGGTCTCGATGCCCTGCGCGAGGAGGAAGGCGTTGAACGGCGAGATCGCCGGGCCGAGGTCACGCAGCAGCTGCACGCGTGCCTTGAGCCCGAAGGAGACGTTGGCGCCGAAGGCACCGTCCTTGCCGAGGTCTCGCGCGTAGACCAGCCCGTGGTAGCTCTCGTCCGGGGTGTTCCAGCCGGGGAACTTCTCCGGGTCCGCGCCGAAGTCGAAGCTCCCACCGTCGACGATGACGCCCGCGATCGAGGTGCCGTGGCCGCCGAGGTACTTCGTCGCCGAGTGCACGACGACGTCGGCGCCGTGCTTGAGCGGGTTGAGGACGTAGGGCGTGGCGATCGTGTTGTCGACGACGAGCGGGACACCGTGCTCGTGGGCCACCGCCGCCACCGCCTCGATGTCGAGGACGTCGGCCTTGGGGTTGGCGATCGTCTCGGCGAAGAAGGCCTTGGTGTTGGGACGCACCGCAGCCGCCCAGGCCTGCGGGTCGTTCTGGTCCTCGACGAAGGAGGTCTGGATCCCCAGGCGCGCGAAGGAGTACTTGAGCAGGTTGAAGGTCCCGCCGTAGAGCGCCGTCGAGGCGACGATGTGGTCGCCGGCCTCGGCGATGTTGTGCAGAGCCAACGTCGTCGCGGCCTGGCCGGAGGCGACCAGCAGCGCACCGATGCCGCCCTCGAGGGCCGCGATCCGGTCCTCCACGGCGGCCTGCGTCGGGTTCATGATCCGCGTGTAGATGTTGCCGAGTTCCCTCAGCGCGAACAGGTTGGCGGCGTGCTCGGAGTCCCTGAAGACGTAGGACGTCGTCTGGTAGATCGGCAGCGCCCGCGCGCCGGTGGCCGGGTCGGGCGCCTGGCCGGCGTGGATCTGGCGGGTCTCGAAACCCCAGGTGCTCGGGTCGGACATGGCTCTCCTTCGGAGGGTCACGGTGCCGGCGAGGGCCGGCACACGGCATACGGCGGTGCAGCGGGTGATCGGCGAGGCGAGTCCCGCGCTTGCCCCGGGCGCATCGGACGCACGAGGCCAGGTCGTCACCCGGAGCACCCCACCGCGGAGGAGGGTTGCCGCCCAGCGAGCCGGGGCTTGGCGCTGGGTCTCATGACCTGCGCAGACCATAACGCAGCCTTTGGTTTCCCCCAAGAAGGGTCTCACTCTCCGTCGCCGTCTCGGCCGGGCATGATGGGCCCATGGCCTTCCACATCGATGAGTACAGGGCGGCTCCCGACCGCTACGACGCCGGTATGCCGTTCCGCCGCACCGGCCGCTCGGGGCTGGACCTCCCCGCGATCTCGCTCGGGCTGTGGCACAACTTCGGTGACGACGTGCCGATGGAACGCCAGCGCGCGATCCTGCGTCGGGCCTTCGACCGGGGCGTGACCCACTTCGACCTGGCCAACAACTACGGCCCGGAGTACGGCGCGGCCGAGCGCAACTTCGGCGCCCACCTCCGGCGCGACTTCGGCATCTACCGCGACGAGCTGATCATCAGCTCCAAGGCCGGCTGGGACATGTGGCCCGGGCCCTATGGCCAGGGCGGCGGCTCACGGAAGTACGTCATCGCCTCGGCGGAGCAGTCGTTGAAGCGGATGGGCCTGGACTACGTCGACATCTTCTACAGCCACCGCTTCGACGAGACCACGCCGCTCGAGGAGACGATGGGGGCGCTGGATGCCCTGGTGCGACAGGGCAAGGCGCTCTACGTCGGCATCTCGTCCTACTCTGGCGTCCGCACGCGCGAGGCGATCGAGATCCTGCGCTCGATGGGCACTCCCCTGCTGATCCACCAGCCCAGCTACTCCCTCCTCAACCGCTGGATCGAGGAGGTGCCCGACGGCGCGACCGAGTCCCTGCTCGACGTCCTGGGCGACACCGGCACCGGGTGCATCGCCTTCTCGCCGCTCGCCCAGGGGATGCTCACCAACAAGTACCTCAAGGGTGTGCCCGCGAATTCCCGTGCGGCACAGGGCAAGTCACTGGACTCGGGGATGCTCAGCGAGGCCAACCTCAAGCACATCCGGGCCCTGGACCGGATGGCAAAGCAACGCGGGCAGACGCTGGCCCAGATGGCGATCGCGTGGGTGCTGCGCGACGCGCGCGTCACCTCGGCCCTCATCGGCGCCTCGTCCGTGGAGCAGCTCGACAACAGCCTCGACGCGGTCAAGAACCTGGCCTTCGACGACGCCGAGCTGAAGAAGATCGACCGTCACGCGGTCGAGGGCGGCATCAACCTGTGGCAGAAGCCGTCGACGTCATGAGTGAGCGCATCTACGTCGACAGCCCCGCGCCCTGGGTGCGCGACCAGGTGGCGGCCATCGACGCCGCCGGCGACACCGCGGCCGCCTCGATCCAGGGCATGGCGGTCGTCGTGCTCCACATCAAGGGCGCCAAGTCGGGCACCTGGCGCAAGGTCCCGCTCATGCGGGTCGAGCACGACGGCGCGTATGCCGCCGTGGCCAGCAAGGGGGGCGCGCCGGACAACCCGCAGTGGTACCACTCGCTGCGCGCGAACCCGGACATCGACCTCCAGGACGGCACGGCGACCATGCCGATGCGAGCGCGTGAACTGGCCGGCGACGAGCGGTCGCAGTGGTGGGAGCGGTGCGTGGCGGCCTTCCCGAACTACGCGGAGTACCAGCAGAACGCCGGCGACCGCCAGATCCCGGTCTTCGTGCTCGAACCACGGTGAACCGGGCGTCCCGTCGGGGCGTCAGAGTCCCATGAGCGGCGAGCAACCGTACGACGACTCCTTCTCCCTGGGCCCGGTGCCCGGCGGAGACATCCTGTTCGAGCCGCCCGGGCAGGTGGGAAGTGAGCAGACTTCCGTGCCTTCCGCGCCCACTGTGCCCACGGTGCCCCCGGAGTACCGCCAGCCGACCTACGCTCCCCCACCCCCGCCGCCGGTGCTCAGTCCGCGGCCGAGCTCGTGGGGACCCTCGCGGGTCAACATCCCGAGCAGCGCCGGCCCACCCCCGTCGCCCGCGCCGGCGCAGCGCCCGACGCGGTGGCAGCCCGCTCCCGGGTCGAGGCGCAAGGTCCCCGGATTCGTCCTCGTCCTCGGAGCCCTCTGGGTCGCCGGCCAGGTGCTGGGCGGGCTGGGCGGCCTCGCCGACCGCGTGTTCGGCAACGACACGGGGGCGGGCAGCCAGACCGATTCCTCGAGCGAGCAGGTGTCCGTGGACGGCATGAGCCAGGAGGGCGGAGTGGTCCTGACCTCCACGACCGAGATCGCGTGGACCATCGACGCTCCTATGGGCCAGACCCGCACCTACGACGTCTACCACGACGGCGAGCTCGTGCAGACCCTCACCCACGACGGCTACCTCCGCCTGTCCCAGCCGTTCGAGCAGGGTCGGTGGTGGGTGGCCTACGACGGGTCGACGGCCGGCGAGTGCTCGGTCTATGTCGACCAGACCCGGGTCGCCGTCCTCGAGCGCAGCGGCTACCCCTGCCTCCTCGACACGAGCTGGCTGCCACCCGCCTCGTGACCCCGCGCGTGCCGGGCGAGCCTCAGGACCGTCGATGCCTCGCGAGCCACCACAGGCCGAGCACCGGCAGGACCAGGGGCACGAAGCCGTAGCCCGAGCCGAAGTGCGACCACACCGTCTTGTCCGGGAAGAGCTCGGGCAGGACATAGGACAGGGCCCCCACGACGAGCACGCCGACCAGCTCGATGCTGATCGAGGCCCAGGCCACCCGGGCCGACGTGCGCGTGCCGCGGGCGAGTGCCACCGTCGCCACGATGTAGATGAGGGCCGCGAGCGCGGAGAGGGTGTAGGCCAAGGGCGCCCGTGAGAAGTAGAGCGCGATCTGCATGATCGAGCGGCCGGTCGCCGCGAGGGCTAGGACGGCATACACGGCGACGAGGATGCGACCGGGGCCGCGCCCGAGCCCACGATCCAGCGGGCGATCGGCGTCAGGCATGGAGGCTCCAGATCTGCTGGCAGCGGATCGACATGACCGCCACGGCGAAGGCGCCGGCGGCGAGCGCCCCCATGGCCCAACGCGTCTTCTCCTTCAGCGCCAGCCACCCGATCCCGATCGGCACGAAGGGCAGCGTGAGCAGGTAGGCCGCGTAGGTCGCCCGCTCGTCGGTGTCGGCGATCGCGCCCATCGTCGTGAGGCCACGGAAGGCCTGGACGATGACCCCGAGCTCGAGCAGGACCACGAGGGCGAGGAGGAGGTCGTCGAAGAGGCGATCGCGCACGGCATACACACCGGCGACGACCATGAGGAGCGCCGAGCCGCCGACGACAGCCCAGGTGAGTGCGGAGATCACGCCCCGGCACGCTCCCCGAAGGACTCGGCGAGGATCTCGCGGACACTCGTGACGAGGAGGTCGACCTCGTCCTCGGTGATGCAGAGCGGGGGCGCGAGCCGGATCGTCATGCCGTGGGTGTCCTTGGCCAGGATCCCCCGCAGCGACAGCGCCTTGCAGAGGTCACGCCCGCTCGGGCCGCCCGGCTCGACATCGAGACCGGCCCACAGTCCGCGCACACGCACGGCACGCAGCCCGTGCCCCACCAACTCGGCGAGCCCGGCCTCGAGGCGCGCGCCGAGGCGGGCAGCGCGCTCCTGGTACTCCCCCGTCAGCAGCATCTCGACGACCTCGTGCCCGATGGCCGCCGCGAGCGGGTTGCCGCCGAAGGTCGAGCCGTGGCTGCCCGGGGTGATCACACCCAGGACGTCGCGGTCGGCGCTGATCGCGCTCACCGGCAGCAGGCCTCCGCCGAGCGCCTTGCCCATGATGTAGATGTCGGGCACGACCGACTCGACGTCGCAGGCGAAGGTCTGGCCGGTGCGGCCGAGCCCGGACTGGATCTCGTCGGCGACCATGAGGACGTTCTCCTCGGTGCACAGGGCCCGCAGCTCGCGCAGGAAGCCCTCGGGCGGGATGACGACCCCACCCTCACCCTGGATCGGCTCGAAGAGGACGGCGACGGTGTGCTCGTCGATCGCGGCCCGGACCGCCTCGATGTCGCCGTAGGTCACGGCGCGGAAGCCCGGGGTGTAGGGGCCGTAGTTGTCGTGGGCGACCTTGTCGTCGCTGAAGGAGATGATCGTCGTCGTCCGGCCGTGGAAGTTGCCCTCCATGACGATGATGTTCGCGTGGTCCTCGGGCACGCCCTTGACCTCGTAGCCCCACTTCCGGCTCACCTTGAGGGCAGTCTCCACCGCCTCCGCGCCGGTGTTCATCGGCAGCATCATCTCCTTGCCGGTGAGGCGGCTGAGCGCCTCGGCAAAGGGGCCGAGCTGGTCGTTGAAGAAGGCGCGGCTGGTCAGGGTGAGCCTGGCGACCTGCTCCTGGGCACGCGCCACGAGCCGCGGGTGCGAGTGGCCGAAGTTCAGCGCGGAGTAGCCGGCGAGGCAGTCGAGGTAGCGGTTGCCGTCGACGTCGGTCACCCAGGCGCCGTCGCCGGAGGCCAGGACCACCGGCAGCGGGTGGTAGTTGTGCGCGGCATACCGCTCGGTGATCTCGATGTGGAACTCGGTGCCTTCGACACCGGCGAAGCCGTCGGGCATGACGCATCTCCTGGGGGTGAGGGGGATGGCTCAGCCTAACGCCGTGGCACGCACGGCCCGCACCCGATCGACGAGGGCCGCCCGGGCCCCGTCCGTGAGGCCGTCGACGAGGGCGGTGGCGTCCGCGGCGGTGAGCTCGGCGAGGAGGGCGTCGGCGTCCGCCGCGACGAGCACCCGTATGCCGTCCGCCCGGCTCTCGAGGTCGGCCACCCGTGCGGGGATGGTGCAGGAGGGGGTGGTGCCGTGGAGACCGCGGCCGGCGGCCGCGGCGTCGTCGCGGGCCGCGTCGATGGCCGCGCGGAAGGTGTCCTGGCCGCCGACCGTCATCGGCGCGGCGAGACCGTCGCGGACGATCTCGGCGCCGAGCATTCGCCCATCGGGCAGCCAGGCCTCGCCCAGGGTGCGGCCGTAGCGGTCGCGGCCGACGACGCGCACGCTCAGGTCGGTGCCCCGGGGGGCGAGCTCGATCAGTCGGCTCCGGGCCTCCTCGGCCAGGCACTGGGGGCCATGGAGGACCGTGCGGCGCTCGGGGGCGTCGATGTTGAGCAGGCGCAGGCGGGTGACGACGCCGTCGCGTTCGATGTCGAGGGTGTCGCCGTCGATCGTCCAGCGCGCCACCCATCCGGTCTCGGGCGGCGTCTCCGACGCAGCGGTCGGGGACGCGGTGGCGCTGGGCGCTGTGGTCGGTGACGCGGGGTCTGGTGGAAGCGGGCGCCGGACCAGCCAGGCCGCGAGTGCGAGGACGGCCAGGCCGACGACGAGGGTCGCCCAGGCCCGGGCCCGCCGTGAGCTCACGCAGACCTCAGGCCCACAGATCGGCGACCTTGGCGGCGACGCGCTCGGCCTGTTCGCGACCGGCGGTGATCGCGATCGGCGCCTTGGACATGTCGAGCGGGTTGAAGCCGATGAGGGCCCGGGCCCGCCGGTCGGGGGCGATGACGAGGGCCCGGCCGTCGCCGAGTCGCCGCGCCTGGGTGCCCGGCCGGTCGTAGCGCCGGAAGGCCAGCGGGATCGGCGCGAGGACGAGGACCGCGTCGTGGCCGATCGCGAGGTCGACATTGGCGGCGCTGCGCACCCCGCCGTCGACATAGTGCCGACCCTGGATCTTCACCGCGGGGAAGACCCCGGGGACCGCGCAACTGGCCGCGACGGCACGATCGAGGGGCACCCCGCTGTCGTTGGTGAAGAGGGTGAGCTCACCGGTCACCGCGTCGACGGTCGTGATGACGAGTCGCTCGGCGGGCCAGTCGAGGCCCTCGAGGTCCTTGGCCACGACGGAGACGAACTCGTCCTCGGTCGAGGTTCGCGCCTTGAGCGCGGCCCGACCGATGATGGCCCGGCCGTGGTTGCGCTGACCGGAGAAGGCACCGCGGACGAAGCGCTCGGCATCACCGACACCGAGGCGGCCCAGCTTGAGCGGTTCCCGGCCGTTGAGGCGGGCATAGGCGATGTCGACCGGGGTGTCCAGGCGCAGGTGGGTGCCGGTCACCGAGCCGGCCGAGGTGCCGAAGACGGTGGTGGCGTTGCGCAGGTCGATGCCCAGGTCGCGCAGGCCGTAGATGAGGCCGCCGAGCCAGCCGATGCCGGTGGCGCCGCCGCCGCCGAGCACGAGCGCGCGGCTCGGCGTGGGCAACGTCATCGACGTCGACCACGACGAGGGGCCATAGGCCGTCCAGAGGCGCTCGTGCACGCGTCCATGATCGCCCCCGTGTCCAGCACCTCGTTACTACAGGTGCTGTGATCCTTCCCTCAGGGCCTGGGGAAACCCTCAGGCGCTGCGCTCGATGTCGCCGGCCACCGCTCGCTCGAGCTGGGCATGCGTGAAGGACACCAACTCGTCGTCGAGCCGCACCTGGCACCGCAGGGCACCGACGAACTCGACCTCGCCGACGAGACCGGACCACGGGCCCTCGGTGGCGATCCGCACGACGTCGCCGACGCGCCAGGAGTCCGGCGCGGTCCCGGCGGAGCGCGTGGGGGCGTCGGCTGCCGGCCCGAGGAGTCGGCGCAGCTGCACGGCATACGCCTCCGGCATCGGGACCACGGCACCGCGGTAGGTCCACCGGATGAGGTGACGCACGTCGAATCGGCGAGCGCAGCGTCCGCAGGTGACCACGCGGGTCGGCGCCTTGTGACGCGTCGAGCGGTGGCCCGCCGGGCAGGTGCCGACCCAGTCGCCGGGCACCCGCGCGGACTCGGGCGAGACGCACCGCTCCCCCGAGGACCCGATGCGCGTGGCCATCGCCCGCCAGACCTGGTCATGACCGTGCTGCGGGCCGACGAGGGCGTGGGCTATCTCGTGGAGGATCGTGTCGCGGACCTCGGCCTCGGAGTGCAGCTCGGTGAGGGGGCGGGAGAGGCCGATCTGGCGCGAGCCGAAGCGGCAGACCCCTGCCCGCGTCTTGGCCCGATCGGCGACGACGGTCCAGCCCTCGAGGCCGTGCTCGGCCATGAGTCGGCGCGCCAGGGACAGGGCCTGGGTCATCTCCATCGCGCACCTCCTTGCTGATCGGCTTCGCTGCACTCTAGGTGGCGGCACCGACAATGCTCGTGAGGCCATCCGAGCCATTCGGCCGATGGCTGCTGAAGAGGTGATCGCCGAGGCTGGTGGGATGAGCTGGGGGCGAGCGTGGGACCGGTGGACCGGCGGGCCCCGGCGCCGACAGCGAAAAATGCTCCGGAGGCTCGAGGAGCTGGACCGTCTGGACGCGGAGGCCGGTGGCCCAGGCCGAGGTGGGCTGCCGGGGATGCATCAGGCCGAGGGCCCACGCATCGGGCCGAGTGGTTGGAGATCCGCAGACCTGTCGTCAGCGCACCTGAGCGCACGCCGCACCCCGAGGCGTCGACCTCGATCTGGTGCACTCGTGACCGTACTTGTCGTCGTTGCGGTGACCGCGGGACTGCTGATGATCCGGGACCGAGTCGCCATGGGTCTGGACGGGGTCCGTGCCAAAGCGTTGACCGGCCAGGAGGATCGTCCACGCGCAGCCGCGGGATCGGCTGGTCGGCTGATCCCCGCGCCGACGGCCCCCGGCGGAACAGGAGGCTTCGCCTTCATCGCCGAGAACCCGCTGGGACCTGCGGCGTACGACCCGTGCCGTCCCTTGGCCGTCGTCGTCAACAATGAGGTGGTCGTCCCTGGTGCCGACGCGCTGATTGGCGACGCGCTGGCCCTTGTGCAGGAGGCGAGCGGACTGCAACTGGTCTACGAGGGCGCCACGGATGAGCTGGCGAACCCCGAACGTCGGACCATGGACGCAGCTCGATACGGCGAGCGATGGTCGCCCGTCCTAATTGCCTGGACCACTCCCGAGCGGGACGCAGAGCTCGCGGGCGAGGTCGCAGGCGTCGCCGGCAGCGCTCACCTTGTCGAATCGACGGGACGGCTGACCAATGTCACCGGCGCCGTGCACCTGGACGCGCCCACGTTTGCCCAGATCCTTCAACAGCCCAATGGGCGGCCTCACGCGGTCGCGATCGTCATGCATGAGCTGGCCCATGTGTTGGGACTGGGCCACGTGGACTCCAGCGATGAACTGATGGCGCCGAGCAACAGCGGACAAGTGGCCTTCGGTGATGGCGACCGACGCGGCTTGGCCCTGCTCGCGGACCGTCCCTGCGCGGTCGGGCTCTGATCAACTCGGCGAGTTGAGGACGCGCACGGTCGGAGCGATGCGGCCTTCGTGGCCCGCCTGCCCCATGGCACGCGCGACGCGGTCGCGCAAGGTCCATGGGTCGATGGTGTTGATGTGGATCTTGGTGCCGCCCTCGAAGCCGGCGAGGGTGTTGATCCGCCACTTCACGACGGCCCGCAGCGGGATCCGCCCCTGTTCCTGGGGCGGGCGGTAGTGCCACTCCTCATTCGTCGGCACGCCCGACCCGGTCGCGGCGTGGACGGCGTGGAGCAGGTCCGACCAGCTGGCGAGCTCGGTCGGCGTGAGCTCCCACGGGGTGGCCTCCATCCGGCGGGCCCAGACCTCGATGGAGGGGTAGAGGTGGCCGATCCCCACGAAGGCGATGGCGTCGTCGGTCTCGGCGATGTGCAGGCGGTGCTCCTGCACGGGGTCGAGGATCGCGTGCTGGAAGAGGTCGGGATCCCGGGTCAGTCGGGCGATCTCCTCCTCGCGGCGCTGGCCGAGGGCGTCGACACCGACGACCTGCTTGTGGAGGTGGTCGAAGCTGGCACCGGCGGGGCTGCGCCAGTTCTGGAAGGCCGCGACGTTGCGGATCAGCGGGTTCATCTCGAACATCCACTCGATCGCACCGACGGTGAAGTCGATGTACTCACGGTGCTCGGACGGCGTCAGGGTGCACGAGGAGGCGAGCTGGTCCTGGCGCGTCGCCCCGTCCACGTAGTGGCGACGGGCGACGACGACATCGTGGAACCCGCCGAAGAAGCCGAGCTCGACGAGCCGGTGCCGCTCGGGCGAGCCCACGGCATACGCGGGGTCCTGGTGACCGGAGCGGAGGGTGCGCAGGTGGGCCAGGTGGTCGCGACCGCCCGGTGTGGACGCGTAGTGGGCGTAGCGCGCGAGCGCGAGGTCACTGAACTCGAGGCCGTGGTTGAGCCGCCAGTAGTCGACCGAGACGATCTCGAAGAGGTTGGGGATGAGGCGGAACTGCGCGACGGTGTCGTCGAGCTCCTCGGCGGTCAGGCCCATGAGGGTGTGCCAGCCGCCGTTCTCAGCGATGACGCGCGCCTTCTCCGGGGTGGTGTCGAGGTAGCGCTTCTCGCAGAAGGCGCAGTACCGCCCCTCGAGCGCGGGGTCGATCGGCTCGTCCGAGCCTGGCGGCGTCGGCAGCGGGCGGTCGGCGCGACCGGGCACGGTCCACACCTGGGTGCCCGTGAGCGGATTGACCTGCTTGACCGTGCCGTCGGGCAGGCGCAGGAGTGGCTCGTTCACCGAGGGATCGGGCACCACGCCAGCCTAATGGGAATGCATCGTCGCGCACCGGCTCCGGTCGGGTGGGAGGGTGGGGGCCGAGCCATCGGTCGGTGAATACTTCGTCAGCCGGAGACCTCTTGGATCTCTATGGCTAGATCGTGTCCCGGCCGGTGGGTAGGTCGCCCGTTGAGTGCTGATGGGATGTCGTGCCCCGCACGCGTGTGGTGAGCACTGATCCATTAGGTCGCTGCCGTGGGCGGTCTCGGCTCATCGAAGAGGTTCGCCAGCGAGTCGAGGAGGTGATCGGGGTGATTTTCGTCGGGAACGACTGGGCTGAGGATCATCACGACATTCATGTCATGAACGAGCAGGGCAAGAAGCTGCTCACGCGTCGTTTCCCCGAGGGCGTGGCCGGGGTCAGCGCGTTCCACGCGGTGATCGCCGACCACGCAACCGACCCGCAGGAGGTGCTGGTCGGGATCGAGACCGACCACGGCTTGTGGGTCGCCTCGCTGGTCGCCGCGGGGTACCGCGTATACGCGATCAATCCCAAAGCCGTGGCCCGCTACCGCGACCGGCACCATGTCGGCGGCGGGAAGTCCGACGCCGGTGACGCGAAAGTGTTGGCCGACCTGGTCCGCACCGACGCCCACAACCACCGGGTCGTGGCCGGCGACACCGACCACGTCCACGCGGTCAAGGTATTGGCCCGCGCGCAGCAGGCGCTGGTGTGGTCCCGAGGCCGGGAAACCAACCGGCTCCGGAACGCGCTGCGGGAGTTCTATCCCGCCGCACTGATCGCGTTCGAGGACCTCCACGACCAGGACGCCCTGGCCGTCCTGGGTCGAGCCCCGGACCCGATCACCGCGGCCCGCCTGACCCTTTCCCAGGTCAAGGCAGCGCTGCGCGCCGGTGGACGCCAACGCAACCTCGAGGCCGCCGCCGCCAAGATCCAGGCCGGCCTGCGGACCGAGCAACTCCACGCCCCAGCCGCAGTCGCCGCCGCCTACAGCGCGGTGGTCACCGCACAAGTCGGGATCATCACCGCGTTGAACACCCAGCTCGCGGCCCTGGAGACCCAGCTGGAGTCGAGTTTTGAGCAGCACCCGGACGCCGACATCATCCTGTCGCTGCCAGGCCTGGGAGACATCCTTGGCGCCCGGGTGCTCGGCGAGTTCGGGGACGACCCCGAACGCTTCGCTGACGCCAAGTCTCGCAGGAACTACGCCGGGACCTCACCCCTGACGATCGCCTCCGGCAAGAAACGCGCCGTCCTCGCCCGCCACGCCCGCAACCAGCGGCTCTATGACGCGATCGACGCGTGGGCCTTCTGCTCCCTCCAAGCCAGCCCCGGCGCCCGCGCCCTGTACGACCAACGACGCGGCACCGGCGACACCCACCACCAAGCCCTCCGCGCCCTCGGCAACCGCTGGGTCGGCATCCTCCACGGCTGCCTCAAACACCGCACCCCCTACAACGAGCACACCGCCTGGGCACACCGCCAACCCGCCGCCGCTTGACCGGATACGACCCTGGGATATCTAGGCCAGCGGGGTGACGGGGGCAGGCGTGGTGAGCGGCCCTGGGGACGCCGGCTCCACGGCATACGAGTGGGCCCGGCCGGGGAGTTTGCCTCGGGGCGCCCGGGAAGGCGACCACGGGGCACACTCCGCCGGGTTCAGCAGTGGCGGTCGGCGTTGGCGTGGATCGCGTCCCGGACATAGGCGGCCAGTCCGGGCGTCAGCGCGTCGTAGGTCTGGGTGAAGCGGGGATCCGCGACGTACATGTCCCCGAGGTTGCGGTGGAACTCGTGCGAGCAGTCGTAGAAGCGCTCGTGGATCGAGAGCCGGTGCTGCTCGGCCGCGTCCATCGCCGCCTCCGACGTCGCCGGCAGGCCGGCCTCGAGCGCGGCGACAAAGGCGGCGTTGACGGCCTCGGCCTCCTGCTTGACCTGCTGCCAGTCGTCCTTGGTGAAGCGCTGCGTCCGCGCGCGCGACTGGCGCCAGGCGTCGGTGTCGCCCCACCGCTGCTCGGCCTCGGCCATGTGCTCCTCGGAGTAGCCCTCGCCGAAGACCTCCTTGAGGTCGGCCTCGGTGGCGGGTTGGTCGTTCATCTCTGCCTCCATCAGTCGATCGATCGCCTCGACGAGCCCGTGGAGCTCGCCGAGCTGGCTGAGCACCGCCTCCTTCTGGCGGGTCAGCGTGGCCACGACATCGGCGTCACCGTCGAGCACGGACCTGACCTCGGTGAGCGGCAGCCCGAGCCGGCGGTAGGTGACGATCGCGCCGAGCCGGATGAGGTCGTCGGCCGTGTAGAGGCGGTACCCGGCGTGGGTGCGGTCGCCGGGCACGAGCAGGCCGATCTCGTCGTAGTGGTGCAGGGTGCGCACGGTAATCCCGAAGCGCTCCGCCACCGCTCCGACCGTCAGGGACTCCATGCGCCCAGTGTGCGTCGTCGTGGTCATGCCGATGAGCGTGCCGCCTCACCTCGCGTGAGGGTCAAGCCGAGCAGGCCGGCTCTGGGGAGGGCGGGCGGGGTCAGGAGTCGAAGCGGGCGCGCAGCTCGCGGGCGAGCACCTTCCCGGTCGCATTGCGGGGCAGCTCGTCGAGGAAGACGACCTCCCTCGGGATGCAGTGACGCGCCCGGTGGGCCCGCACGTGCTCGCGCACCTCGTCGGCGGTCAGCGAGGCGCCGGCCTCGAGCGCGATGAACGCCGCCAGCCGCTGCCCGAAGTCAGGATCCGGCACCCCGACCACCGTCACATCGCGCACCGCCGGATGGGCGACGAGCAGCGACTCGACCTCGGCGGGATAGACGTTCTCCCCGCCACTGATCACCATGTCGTCGTCCCGGCCGTCGATGAAGAGCAGCCCGTCGACCACGTGCCCCATGTCACCGGTGGAGAGCAGCCCGTCGACGAACTCCTTGGACCCACCTGCGGTGTACCCCTCGAAGACCATGTCGTTGCCGCAGAAGATGCGCCCCACCTGCCCCGGTGCCACCTCGGCCCCGGCATCGTCGAGGATCCGCACCACGGTCCCCAGCGGGGGCCGGCCGGCCGTGTCCGGGTGCCGGCGCAGGTCGGCTGGCGTCGCGATGCACACCCAGGACGCCTCGGTCGATCCGTAGAGGTTGTAGAGGACGTCGCCGTACTCGTCCATGAAGCGGGCGGTGAAACCCGAGGGGTATGCCGAGCCCGACGTCGCGATGACCCGCAGGCTCCCGCGTCGATCCCGTCCCGAAGGATCGGGGGGCAGCTGCTCCAGCATCCGCTGCAGCATGACAGGAACCGCGAACATGCCTGTGCAGGAATGGGATTCGAGCGCCTCGACTGCCGCGCCCGGTGTGAACCGTCGCTGCAGCACGACCGTCGCCCGCATCCCGAAGCAGAGCTGGAGCGCCGCGAACCCCCAGGTGTGGAAGACCGGCGCGGACACCAGGACGGTGTCGCCGACGTGCAGGGGAATGCGTTCGATGATCGAGATGAGCGGGCCGATCCCACCCGGGGTCCTGCGCGCCGCACCCTTGGGCGTGCCGGTCGTTCCCGACGTCAGGATGATCGTGCGCCCCGCTCTCTCGGGACGGTCCACCGCGGCCCCGAGGGGCTGCTCGTCGACCAGGTCGGCGAAGGCGCTCTCACTGAGCACACGCACGCCCTCCCCCAGTTCGCCCACCACAGAAGCGAACTCGTCGTCGTGGATGAGCAGGCTGATGCCCTGCTCCTCGGCGATGAGTGCCAGCTGCTCCCCCGAGAGCCCGGTGTTGCCCAGGACCAGGTCGACCCCGAGCGCAGAGGCACCGACCATGACCTCCACGGCGCCGACGTGGTTGCGCGCGAGCAGGCCGACTCGCTCGTCCTGACCAACGCCCAGCTCTCGCAGCGCCACTGCCGCCCGCATCGAGCGACCGAGGAGCTCGGCATAGGTCGACGAACCGCGCTCCTCGTCGATGACCGCGACCGCGTTCGGCGAGGCCAGGGCCGCCTGCCGGACCTCACCGACCAGGCTCATGCCCCAGGTCGCCAGCGAGGCGAGCTGCCCGATCGTCCGGTGCGGCAGGTTCGGCGCGATCATGCCTCGCCGGACCATGGTCGTGACGATCGTCAGGGGGTTCACGGCGCCTTCTTCGCCGCCCGCGGAGCCGCGGACGCGGCGGTCTTGCGGGCCGTCGTCTTCTTCGCCGTCGCCTTCCTGGCGGTCGTCTTCTTGGCGGTCGTCTTCTTCGCGGCGCGCTTGCGCGTCGTCGGCCCCTTGGCCCGCTTCTCGGCGAGCAGCTCGTAGGCCCGCTCGGCGGTGATCTTCTCGGGGTCCTCGGAGCGCGGCACGGTCACGTTGGTCTCGCCGTCGGTGACATAGGGGCCGAATCGTCCGTCCTTGATGGTGACCTTCTTGCCGGACACCGGGTCCTCGCCGAACTCGGCCATCGGCGGCTTCGCCGCGGCGCGACCGCGCTGCTTGGGCTGGGCATAGATCGCCAGCGCCTCCTCGATCGTGATCGAGAACAGCTGGGCCTCGGTCTCCAGCGAGCGCGAGTCGACGCCCTTCTTCAGGTAGGGCCCGTAGCGCCCGTTCTGCGCGGTGATCTCCTCGCCGTCCTCGCCGGCGCCGACGACGCGGGGCAGCGAGAGCAGCTTCAACGCGGTGTCGAGGTCGATGCTCGCGAGGTCCATGTCCTTGAACAGGCTCGCCGTGCGCGGCTTGGTCTTGGCCTTGCCGCGACCGGTGGCGCCCTCCGGCGCCTCGGGCAGGACCTCGGTGACGTAGGGACCGTAGCGCCCGGCCTTGGCCACGACCTCGTGGCCGGTCTGCGGGTCGCGCCCGAGCACGCGCCCGTCGTCGGCGGCCGCGGCGAGGATCTCGCGCGCCTTCTCCGGCGTGAGCTCGTCCGGGGCGATGTCGTCGCCGATGGTCGCCCGCCGCGGCGTGCTGCTCTCCGACCCGTATGCCGTGCCGTCACCGGCGTTCTCGCCCGTCACCTCTCCGGTGGCGGGGTCCACTCCGGCGGGGACCGCGCCGCGGGTGTCCTCGATGTAGGGGCCGTAGCGACCCACGCGCACGACGATCCCGTCCCCGATCTCGATCGTCGAGATGCCGCGGGCGTCGATCTCCCCGAGGTCGGCGACGAGGGAGCGCAGGCCCGCGGCGGACTCGCCCTCGGCGCCGAAGTAGAAGCGGCTCAACCACTCGACGCGGTTGTCCTCGCCGGCGGCGATCGCGTCGAGCCCGTCCTCCATCGTCGCGGTGAAGGCGTAGTCGACGAGGTGGGTGAAGTGCTCCTCGAGCAGGCGGGTCACCGCGAAGGCGAGCCAGCTGGGGACGAGGGCGTTGCCACGGTTGGAGACGTAGCCGCGGTCCTGGATGGTGCCGATGGTCGCGGCATACGTCGAGGGACGGCCGATCCGCAGCTCCTCCATCGCCTTGACCAGGGTGGCCTCGGTGTAGCGCGGCGGCGGGGAGGTGTCGTGGCCCTCGGCCTCGGCGCGCACGACCCGCAGCGCGGCACCGACACCGAGGATCGGCAGCCGGCGCTCCTCCTCGGCGATGTCCCGCTTGCGCTTGGACTGCAGCTCGTCGCGACCCTCTTCATACGCGGCGAGGAAGCCGCGGAAGGTGATGACGGTGCCGCTGGCGGTGAACTCCACCTCGTCGGCGGGCGCCTCGCGATCCAGGGTGGCCCCGAGCTTGACCGTGGCCGTCGACCCCTTGGCATCGGCCATCTGGGAGGCGATGGTCCGCTTCCAGATCAGCTCGTAGAGGGCGAAATCCTCGCCGCGCAGCTCGCCGGCCACCTGCGCAGGGGTGCGGAAGCGGTCACCCGCAGGCCGGATCGCCTCGTGCGCCTCCTGCGCACCCTTGGCCTTGGTGGCGTAGCGGCGAGGCGCATCCGGCACGTAGTCGGCGCCGTAGAGGTCCCGGGCCTGCTGCCGCGCCGCGGTGAGCGCCGACTCCGACAGGGTCGTCGAGTCGGTCCGCATGTAGGTGATGTAGCCGTTCTCGTAGAGCCGCTGGGCGACCCGCATCGCGTTCTTGCTCGACAGGCGCAGCTTGCGAGAGGCCTCCTGCTGGAGCGTGCTCGTCGTGAAGGGGGCGCTCGGGCGCCGGGTGTACGGCTTCTCGGCCACGGAGACCACGCTGACGTCGGCGGCGCGCACTGCTGCAGCGATCCCCTCGGCGCGGGCCCGGTCGAGGTGGGCGGCCTTGGCGTTGGTCAGGGTGCCGTCGTCGGCGAAGTCACGCCCGGTGGCGACCCGCTGCCCGTCCACCGAGGTCAGGCGCGCGGTGAACAGGTCCGCCTCGCCCGCGGGTGTGAAGTCACCCTCGACGTCCCAGTAGTTGGCCGCGACGAAGGCCATCCGCTCCCGCTCGCGCTCGACGACCAGGCGGGTCGCGACCGACTGGACGCGGCCGGCGGACAGGCCGGCCCGCACCTTGCGCCACAGGACCGGCGAGACCTCGTAGCCGTAGAGCCGGTCGAGGATCCGGCGGGTCTCCTGGGCGTCGACGAGCGGCATGTCGATGTCGCGGGTGGCATGGGCCGCCCGCTGGATGGCTTCCTTGGTGATCTCGTGGAAGACCATCCGGCGCACCGGGACCTTGGGCTGCAGGGTCTCGCGCAGGTGCCAGGCGATGGCCTCGCCCTCGCGGTCCTCATCGGTGGCGAGGTAGAGCTCGTCGGCGTCCTTGAGGGCCCGCTTGAGCTCGGCGACCTTCTTCTTCTTGTCCGCGTCGACAAGGTAGTAGGGAGCGAACGAGTCCTCGACGTTGACCCCGAACTTCCCGAACGGGCCGCGCTTGACCTCGGCCGGCATCTCGCTGGGAGTGGGGATGTCACGGATGTGCCCGACGGAGGCCTCGACGTGCCAGTCCTTGCCGAGGTAGCCGGCGATGGTCCTGGCCTTGGCGGGCGACTCGACGATGACGAGCTTGCGTCCGGTGCTCATGCGTGATCCTGACCCGTCCCCGTGTGCAGCGGATTCGTCGCTGCTCCGACACGCGGACAACGCTGGCCACTGTAGGGGCTCGCCGTCGTGAGGGCACATCCCCCGCCGGGACGCGGAACGGCGCAGGCGGCCCCTGCTCCGCCTGCGCCGTCCCGGACTTCCCGGCCGGGCGGGCCTACTTGATCTCGCGGGTGAGCACCCGCCAGGTGCCGATGGCGAGTGGGAGGACCACCCAGAACCCGGCCCCCGTCGCCAGGTGCGCCCAGTCGCTCCCCGCCATGCGACCGGAGAACAACGGCTCGACGACCCGGTTGAGGTCGAGCCAGACAGCGATCTCGTTGAGCCGCTGGCTCATCGACGAGGCGATCGTCCACGCCGTCGACAGCACGAGGGAGGCGACGATCGCGGCGGGCGTGTTGAGGAGGAGGAACCCGAAGCCGAAGCCCTGGAGGACGAAGATCGTCAGACCGGTCACCAGCCCGATGACGACGCCTGCCGGGACGGCCCAGGAGCCGGCGCCGTCGCGCGCCGTCATGCCGATGACGTTGGCGAGTGCGGCTGCCGCCATGGCCACCGCGATGAGCACCAGCCCGAGCAGGATGCCGGCCACCAGCTTGGCCGCCACGACGCGTCCGCGACGCGGCTCCAGGGTGAAGGTGAGCAGCCCGGTCCGCTGGCTCCACTCGCTCGTGGCCGCCATGATCCCGAGGATCGGCAGGAGCAGGACGAGCGGGAGGCCGATGATGCCGAGGAAGGTCCCGAAGGTCAGCTCCTCGGGCGCCCCGGTGAAGAGCAGGACGCCGACGGCGAGGGCGGCGACCGCGGCGATGACGATGAGCATCCACAGACCGGCGCGCGTGTCGACGATCTTGCGGAGCTCGACGTGGACCAGGCGGGTGAAAGGCACAGGACGCGACGCCGTATGCCGCGTGCCCGGGCCCCGATTCCGGCTTCCGGTCTCGAGGGAGGTCGAGGTCGTGGTGACGGTGCTCATGCTGCTGCTCCTTCTCGGTCGTCGGCGGACGTGAGGGCGAGGTAGATCTCCTCGAGCCCGGCGGTCTCGCCGGAGGTCAGGTGAGTGAGGACGACGCCGGCCTCGAGCGCGAGGCGGCCCACCGTTGCGGCGTCGGTGTCGAGGACGACCCCGCCGGCGGTCTCCGTGGCCGTGACGCCGCTCGCGCCGGCCGCTGCGACAAGGGCCCGGTCGTCGAGGCTGCGGGCAGTCACCCCGCCGCGGGCGAGGAGATCCTCCTTCGCGCCCTGGGCGACGAGCCGGCCGCGGCCGATGATGACGAGCTCGTCGGCGATGACCTGGACCTCGTGGAGCAGGTGCGAGGAGAGCAGGACCGTGCCACCACGGTCGGCGAAGCCACGCAGGAGGCCGCGCATCCAGTGGATGCCCTGCGGATCCAGGCCATTGGCCGGCTCGTCGAGGATGAGGACCTCCGGGTCTCCCATGAGGGCCGAGGCCAGGCCGAGGCGCTGGCGCATGCCGAGGGAGTAGTTCCGGACGCGGCGAGAGGCCTCGTCGTCCGTGAGCCCGACGAGGTGGAGCACCTCCTCGACCCGGCTGCGCGGGACACCGAGCTGGATGCCGGTGAGCCGCAGCACCTCCCGGCCGGTGCGACCCGGGTGCTGGGCGGCAGCGTCGAGCATCACCCCGACCCGCGAGCCCGGGTTGGGGATCGAGCGGTAGGTCTGGCCGAGGATCGTTGCCCCACCCGAGGTGGGCGGGGTCAGTCCGGTCATCATCCGCATCGCGGTCGACTTGCCGGCGCCATTCGGACCGAGGAAGCCGACGACCGACCCGGGCCGGACGGTGAAGCTGATGTCATCGACGGCCGTGAACCGGCCGTAGCGCTTGGTGAGGTTCTCCACGGTGATCATGACGTCGACTCTGCCGGTCGCGGATGGGCCGGCACATCGTTCCAAGGGCGCTTTCAGGGGTGGACCAAGGTCGAGCTCAGGGTCCTCCCTGACCCGACCTTCGGCCGATGCCCGGGCGTGGCGGGTGCCCCTAGGGTCGGACCATGAGTGCGCCACCCGTCCAGCCGCCGTTGACCCGTTGGGGCCTGACCTGGCGAGTTGCGGCCTCACTGGTCGTCGGGGTCACGGCCTGGACGATGGTCGCCTCAGGCCTGCCAGCGGACGTCGTGGTCGGGCGGGCGGCGTGGTTCCTGATCGGCGACCCCGCCGTCGGGCTGCTCGCCACCGCGCTCGTCGCGTGGGGGCGACGGCGCCACCCGGTGGCCGTGCCGGTCACCGTCACCCTCCTCGCCGCGCTCTCGGCCTCCGCCAGCGGAGCCGTGACCTGGGCGCTCTGCTCGGTCGCGACCCGCCGCCGGTGGCGCGAGCTGGCCCTCCTCGTCCCGCTCAACCTCGCGGCCGGCATCGCCGTGGAGTACCTCTACCCCGACCGGGGCGGCCCGATTCCGTGGTTCGTGATCGCCCTCGTCGCCCTCCTCTTCGTTGGCATCACGGTGGCCGTCGGACTGGCCATCGGATCCGAGCGCGCCCGCGTCGACAGCCTGCGGGAGCGGGCAGAGACGGCAGAGCGCGAGCAGCACGCCCGGGTCGACGCAGCCCGTGCGGGAGAACGCACACGGATCGCGCGTGAGATGCACGACGTGCTCGCCCACCGGATCACCTTGGTCGCGATGCACGCCGGCGCGCTCTCCTATCGCACGGACCTGTCCGACGAGGAACGGGCCACGGCGGCCGCGACGATCGAGCGCAATGCGCACCTCGCACTCACCGACCTGCGGGCCGTGCTCGGGGTGCTCCGGGACGAGCCCACCACCGCCGATAGCGGTGAGCCCGTGGCCCGCGGACCGGAGGCGCCGCAGCCCGGGGCAGCCGACATTCCTCGCCTCGTCGACCAGGCACGCGCCAGCGGTCTCCGGGTCAGCCTGGACCACGCGACCGATGGTGAGCCGGGGAGCACGGCCGGCCGCACGGCATACCGGATCGTCCAGGAGGGGCTGACGAACGCCCACAAGCACGCACCGGGCACAGCCGTGACCGTGACCCTCGACGGCCGCCCCGCCGACGGCCTCACCGTCCTCGTGACCAACCCGGCACCGGTCGGCGGCTCCGGCTCGCTGCCGCCCTCAGGTCTTGGCCTGCTCGGCCTCGCCGAGCGCGTCAGCCTCGCCGGCGGCACCCTGACCCATGGGCACGACCCGGCGGGCGGCTACACCCTGCGCGCTTGGCTACCGTGGGCCTCGTGACGGAGGGGAACGCAGCAATCAGGGTGGTGCTCGTCGACGACGACGCGATGGTCCGCACGGGACTGTCGATGATCCTCGGCGGCGGGTCGGGGATCACGATCGTCGGCGAGGCGGGCGACGGCGCCGAGGCCATCCCCGTCGTGCGCTCTCTGCGACCGGACGTGGTGCTCATGGACATCCGCATGCCGGTGCGGGACGGCCTGAGCGCCCTCGAGGAGATCCTCACCTGGCCGGCGCCCCCGAAGGTCGTGATGCTCACGACCTTCGATGCCGACGACATGGTGCTGCGGGCACTGCGAGCCGGCGCCCACGGCTTCCTCCTCAAGGACACCCCTCCCGCGCGGATCGTCGAGGCCGTGCGGGGCGTTATCGGCGGCACGCCGTCCCTCTCCCCGAGCGTGACCGCGCAGCTCATGGCCACGGTGGCGAGCACCCCCACCGAGCCGGTCGTCGACGAGCGCGCCGAGCTGGCCAGGGCCCAGCTGACCAGCCTCACCGAGCGAGAGCTGGAGGTGGCGCAGGCCATCGGGCGCGGGCTGAGCAATGCCGAGATCGCTGGCGAACTGTACCTGTCGATCGCGACGGTCAAGGCGCACACGGGCCGGTTGTTCACCAAGCTCGGCGTCGACAACCGGGTGCAGATCGCCCTGCTGGTCCACGACGCGGAACGCTGAGCTCACAGGAACATCGGCCACGGATTTGTGGTTGAGTGTTCAACTACACTCAGGAGGCAGCCATGACCGATCGGTCCGCCGACACCGCCCAGCGCCAGCCGGTGCTCTACCTCTCCCACGGTGCACCGCCGCTCGCCGACGATGCCCTGTGGACCCAGCAGCTCGCCGACTGGTCCGCCACCAACCCCCGGCCGCGAGACATCCTCATGGTGAGCGCGCACTGGGAGAACGCACCGATCGCTGTGTCCTCGACGACACCCGGCACGCCGCTGACCTACGACTTCTGGGGCTTCCCGCAGAAGTACTACGAGGTCACCTACGACACCCCGCCCGCCACCGACCTCTCGCAGCGCGTGGCCGGGGCCCTCTCCGGCGGCGGCGAGGTCCTCCACCAGGACCCCAACCGTGGACTCGATCACGGCGCCTACGTCCCGCTCGTCGAGATGTACCCCAACGCGGACGTCCCCGTCCTCCAGCTCTCCATGCCGACCCTCGACCCGCAGCGGCTCTTCGCCCTCGGCCAGCAGCTCGCGCCGCTGCGCGAGGAGGGCACGCTGATCGTCGGCTCCGGCTTCACCACCCACAACCTCCGCTGGTTCAACCCGGGCGCACCCTCCGATGCCCCGGCGCCCACCCCCTCCGTCGAGTTCGACCACTGGGCTGAGGAGGCGATGGCCGCCAAGGACGTCGACGCCCTCCTCGACTTCCTCGACAAGGCGCCGGCGGCCCGCGAGGCGCACCCCCGCACCGAGCACTGGGCGCCGCTGTTCGTCAGCCTCGGCGCGGCACACGCCTCCGGGGGGATCGACCCCGAGAGCGTCATCGACGGATTCTGGTACGGCCTGTCCAAGCGCTCCTGGCAGCTGAACTGACCCACCGCGCCATACCCCGACCGAGCCGCCCGAGGCGTGGCAGAGTCGGAGTATGGCGATCGACACCTCGGCACCGGCGCTCGTACCCTTCGCGACCCACGTCGAGGCCGTGGAACGGGCCAGCCAGGCACTCGCGCGGCACGCCGGCCAGACCTGGCTCGGCGCGCGCGTCCCCACCTGCCCCGACTGGGACGTCCTCGACCTCGTCGCCCACCAGGGGATGGTCCACCGCTGGGCCACGGCCGCCCTCCACGACAACCGCGACGCGATGGGCAACGCCGACCTCATGGAGACCGAGGGGCGCACGAGCACTGACCCGATCGCCTGGTTCGCCCGGGGTGCGGACGACCTCACGGCCGCCCTGCGCTCCGCGCCGGAGGACCTCGAGGCGCTCGTGTTCCTCAAGAACCCGCCCGCTCCCCGCGACTTCTGGGCGCGCCGCCAGTGCCACGAGACGACCGTCCACGCCCTCGACGCCCTGAGCGCCACCACCGGGCGCCCGGACGTCACCGCGGAGGAGGCGCGCAGCACGGTCGGGGTCGACACCGACCTCGCCCTCGACGGCATCGACGAGCTGCTCCTGGGCTTCTTCCCGCGCAGCCGCACCCGGATCCGCTCCACCAGCCCATATGCCGTGCACCTCCTCCCCGACGATGCTCCTCTCTCGTGGGTGGTCGAGGTCGGCGAGGAACCGGTTCGCAGCCGCCGCCTCACGGCGCAGGAGAGCATCCCGGACGCTGCGGTCGTCCGCGGCACGGCCCTCGACCTCCACCTCGCCCTGTGGAACCGCGGCGGCACGGTGAGCGACCCCGACGGCGTGCTCGATCGGTGGCGCGAGGACGGGGCAGTGCGCTGGTGAGCGGGCGCTACGGCCCCCAGTTCGGGCCCGACATCACCTTCCTCGGCGTCGACCGCTGCACCTTGGGTGAGCCGCAGACGTATGCCGGCGCCGACGTCGTCATCCTCGGCGCCCCCTTCGACGGCGGCACCTCGCACCGTCCGGGCACCCGCTTCGGACCGCAGGCCATCCGGATGACCGACTACCTCCCCCAGGACGGGTCGCGTCCCTCGCTCGCGCTGCGCACCGATGCGCTGCAGGACCTCAGGGTGCTCGACGCCGGGGACGTCGAGATGCCACCGGGCCACATCGAGAAGTCCCTCGCCGCACTCGAGGCGGCCGTTACCGAGGTCGTCGCGGCTGGCGCCATCCCAGTCGTCCTCGGCGGTGACCACTCGATCGCCTTCCCGGACGCCAAGGGCTGCGCCAACGTCCTCGGCCACGGCCGGGTGTCGATGATCCACTTCGACGCGCACGCCGACACCGGCGACATCGAGTTCGGCACCCTCTGGGGCCACGGGCAGCCGATGCGCCGGCTCATCGAGTCCGGCGCGCTGCGTGGTGACCGCTTCCTCCAGGTCGGGCTACGCGGCTACTGGCCAGGCCCGCAGACCCTGGACTGGATGGCCGCGCAGCGCATGCGCTCCTACGAGATGACCGAGATCGTCCACCGCGGCCTGGCCGAGTGCCTCACCGAGGCGTTCACGATCGCCACCGACGAGTGCGAGGGCGTCTTCCTCTCGGTCGACATCGACGTCTGCGACCCGGGTCATGCGCCGGGCACCGGCACGCCCGAGCCCGGGGGCCTCACGGCCCGCGAGCTGCTCGACTCCGTGCGCCGGATCTGCCTCGAGCTGCCCGTCGTCGGCATGGACGTCGTCGAGGTCAGCCCGCCGTACGACCACGCGGACATCACCGCCTCGCTCGCCAATCGCGTGGTGCTGGAGGCGCTCTCGGCCATCGCGCGCAAGCGCCGCGATGCCCGCGACGGCACTCGCTGGGATCCCGCGCTGCCCCTCCTGGCCGACCGGCGGCCGGTGGAGGACCACCGGGGCGTGTCCCCCGAGCATCGGTAGCCCCAGAGAGGGTGAGCGGGGTGACGCCCACGGCGATGTGGCTTGGTGACTACCGGATCATCTACCGGATCGATGATCGCGTCACGGTCGTCGCGATCGAGCACCGCGCCGATGTGTACCGCTGACCCGTATCGCCGATGAGGGTTTCCCCTACGCCTTGAGGGCCGCGAGTCGGCTCAGGGCCTCGGTGCGCTCCTCGGCGTGGTCGACGATCCGCTCCGGGTAGCCCTGAGTGAGCCCGTCGAGCAGCAGCCAAGGCTCGTGCACGGCCGCTCCCTCGATGTGCGCGAGCTCGGGCACCCACCGACGCACGTAGTCGCCGTGGGGGTCGAAGCGGATGCCCTGCGTGATCGGGTTGAACACCCGGAAGTAGGGCGAGGCGTCCGTGCCGGTGCCGGCGACCCACTGCCACCCGTGCGAGTTCGAGGCGATGTCACCGTCGAGCAGGTGGTCGAGGAAGTGCCGCGCACCGTGCGGCCACCACACGTGGAGGTCCTTGGTGAGGAAGCTCGCGGTGATCATGCGCACCCGGTTGTGCATCCACCCGGTTGCGAGCAGCTGGCGCATCCCGGCATCGACGATCGGGAAGCCGGTCCGGCCGGCACGCCACGCCTCGAACGCCTCCCCCGGCTCGTCATAGGCCATCCCGGCCAGCGCGGGCCGCAGGTCCTGCCACGCGCTGGAGGGGTTGTGCCACAACACATCGGCATAGAACTCACGCCACGCCAGCTCGGTGACGTAGCGGCGGGCTCCCTCACCCGGGATGTCCGCGAGGTCCGCCAAGAGGGTCCGCGGGTGGACCGCACCCACCTTGAGCCACGGGGAGAGCCAGGACGTCCCCGGCCGATCGGGGCGGTTGCGTTGGGAGCCGTATGCCGTCAGCCCGGTCTCGAGGAAGTCTCGCCACCGGTCCAGCGCGGCGGACTCGCCGGCCTCGGGCAGGAGCACCGGCGAGGCCGCGACCGCCTCCTCGAGCAGCGCCTCGGCCTCCGGGTCCGACGCCAGCCGATTCCACTGCACACCAGCGGGTTCGGTCGCCGGTGTCGGCCAGCCGTGGTCGCGCCAGGCCCGGGAGAACGGGGTGAAGACCTTGAAGGGAGTGCCACCGCCGGTGACGACGACACCGGGCCCCACGGCATACGGCGTGCCCGTGGCCACGAGGTCGACGCCGGCGCCGGCGAGGACGCGCCCGACCCGCTCGTCGCGGCGCACCCCGGCCGGGGTGGTCTCGCGCGAGACGTGGACCGAGACTGCCCCCGCCTCGTCGGCCACCGCGGGCACGACCTCCTCCGGCCGTCCCCGACGGATCAACAGGGCGCCGTCATAGGCATCCCGAGCCGCGAGGACCGAGGCCGCCAGCCAGGCCCGACGCACCGGCCCCCCGGACTCCCACAGGGTCGGGTCGAGCACGAAAAGGGGTGTGACGGAGCCGGATTCGGCGGCCTTGAGGAGCGCGGGGTGGTCGCCGCGCCGGAGGTCGCGGCGCAACCAGAGGATGGCACTCACGCGGCCCACCCCAGCACCGACGGCAGCAGGAAGAGCATCCCCAGCGACCAGATGAGGTGGGTGACGATCGGCCCGAGGATGCCGCCGGTCACGCGTCGCTGGAGCCCGGTGACGAGCCCGACGCAGGCGGCGGCAAGGACCAGCAGCGGGATGCCGGCGGCGGCGGTGACGAGCGCGTAGACCAGGGTCGTGATGGCGACCGCATGTCGTCGCCCGACCGCGGCGTAGAGTCCGCCGCGGAAGTAGAGCTCCTCGGCGACCCCGTTGATCGCCGTGATGAGGGCGACGACCGGCAGGGAGCCGACGGCGGCGTGCGCGAGCAGTCCGTCGACCGGGCCGCGGAGCACCGGGACCTGGGCGACGACGAGCGCGCCGAGCAGGAAGACGGCCAGCAGGAGCAGGCCCAGGAGGACGGCCTGCACGACTGCGCGGCTCTGGCCGCCGCCGCGCGTGTGCGCCCTGCCCAGGTGCAGGCGCCCCGACGCGACCGCCCCGAGGGTCCAGACGACGGCCAGGGCGAGGGTGGCGCCGTAGAACAGGGGGTCGCCGGGCTCGATGCGCAGTGCCCAGGCGAGGACGAGGGCGCCCACCCCCAGCGTGACCACCGCGACGATCCGACGGCGCCGGAAGGCGGCGTCGGACTCGGTGTGGTCACGTGGCACGGGGGTGACGAGGGCAGCCCGGAAGAAGGACTGCAGCTCACGGACCGGCCCGCGCATCACTCGCCCCGGTCGCCGGCCCAGTCGGGGTCGGCGGCGGTGAGGCGCCCGGGCTCGACGGTGCCGGGCTCGGGACGCTGCCCCCCGTCACCGGCCAGGGCACGCTCGACGGCCTCGCGGAAGCCGAGGAGGGTCGGGCGCGGTCGCCCGGCGAACGCGCCGAGGTCGTCCTCGCCGGCCACCACCTCGTGCAGCAGGCTGCCGACGAGCGGCTTGGCGACACCGGCCGGGACCGGCGTGACGAGACCGACCCAGTGGCTGGCGAGGTAGGGCGTGAGGACGGGCACGGTGACGATTCTGCGCCGAGCCAGCCCGGCGACGTCGGCGAAGACCTCGATCATCTGGCGATAGGTGAGCACGTCCGGGCCGCCCACGTCGAACTCCCGGTTGACCTCGCCGGGCAGGTCGGCCGCCGCGACCAGCAGGTCGAGCACGTCCGCGACGGCGATCGGCTGGATCCGGTTGTCGAGCCACTTCGGGGTGAGCATCACCGGGAGCCGGTGCGTCAGGTGACGCAGCATCTCGAAGGAGGCCGAACCGGAGCCGACGATGACGGCGGCCTGGAGCACGGCCGTGGGCACCCCGGAGGCCATGAGCAGGTGGCCGACCTCGACCCGGGAGGCGAGGTGGTCGGAGAGCTCGCCCTCCGGGTGCAGCCCGGAGAGGTAGACGATGCGCCCGACGCCGGCCTTCTGCGCAGCCAGCCCGAAGCGGCGCGCGAGCTCGCGGTCGCGCTCGACGAAGTCGCCGCTGCCGTCCATCGAGTGCAGCAGGTAGTAGGCGACGTCGACACCCTCGCAGGCCGCCGCGAGCACACGGTCGGAGGTCGCGTCCCCCTCGCAGATCTCGACCTGGTCCGACCACTCACGGTCGGCCACGCGCGCGGCGGCGCGGGTCAGCACGCGCACGGCATACCCCTCGCTCACCAGCCGTGGGGTCAGGCGGGAGCCGATGTAGCCGGTGGCTCCGGTCACGAGGATGCGGCGGTCGCGCGGTGCGGTCATGGTTGCCTCGTCAGGGTCAGGTGGGCCACGTCCAGGTAGCCCGTGCGGAAGCCGGCCTCGCAGTAGGCCAGGTAGAACTCCCACATCCGGCGGAAGGTCTCGTCGAAGCCCAGCGCGGTGATCGCCGGCCACTGCTCGTCGAAGCGCCGCCGCCACCGCCGCAGCGTCTCGGCGTAGTGGGGGCCGAAGGCGTGCACGTTGCTCACCCGCAGGCTCGTATGCCGGGTGCTCACCTCCCGGATCGCCGTGAGCGAGGGGATGAGGCCGCCCGGGAAGATGTACTTCTGGATCCACCCGAAGGAGTTGCGGGTGGCGAGGAAGCGGTCGTGGCTCATCAGGATCGCCTGGATGCAGGCCGTGCCGCCGGGGGCGAGCAGGCGGTCGATGGCGGCGAAGTAGCTCGGCCAGTACTCCTCGCCGACGGCCTCGATCATCTCGACGCTGACGATGGCATCGAAGCTGCCCTCGACCTCGCGGTAGTCCTGGAGGCGGATGTCCACGAGGTCGTGCAGGCCCGCGGCCCGGACCCGTTCGCGGGCGAGCGCGGCCTGCTCCGCGGAGAGCGTCAGCGAGACCACGTGGGCCCCGCGCGCGGCAGCGCGCAGCGCCAGCTCACCCCAGCCGGTGCCGATCTCGAGGACGCGGGTGCCCTCGGTGACACCCGCCGCGTCGAGGACGGCATCGACCTTGCGCTGCTGCGCGTCGCTGAGCGACTGCTCGGACCACGGGCGCGCGGGGTCGAAGAGTGCCGACGAGTAGGTCATCGTCGGGTCGAGGAAGTGGGCGAAGAGGTCGTTGGACAGGTCGTAGTGCGCGGCGATGTTGGCCCGCGAACCCTCGAGGGTGTTGCGGTGCACGGCCGGGAGCGCGATGTCGACCACCCGCCGGAAGGCCTGCAGCGGACGCGGCACGAGGTCGGGCACGATGGCCGCGAACGGCGTCAGGGCATCCCCGAGGTCGCTGCCGGTGGCCACTCCCCACTCGCCGGCCATGTAGCCCTCGCCCAGCCCGATCTTGGGGTGGGCCTCCAAGCGCCGCCAGAAGGCGTCGGGGTCGCGCACCTCGAGCAGGGGGGAGGTGCCGTCGCCGGCACCGACGACCGTCCCATCCGGGGTGCGCAGGCGGATCGGGAGGCGGTCGACGAGGCGTCGCACCAGGGCCTTGGCCAACCAGCCCCGCGTGGGGCGCACGGGGACGGCGCCGAGGTCGGGACGGGTCGGGTCGGCGGGTGCCGAGGCGGCGGTCACGCGGAGGTCTCCTTCGGGCGAGGGCGGCGGACGGGGAGGCGGCGGGCCCAGAGGCGGATCCCGTGCCAACGGATGAGCGCCGAGACGCGCTGGGTCATGAGGGGCGATCGGACGAGGAAGCGAGTGACCGCACGCGGAGTCGCCGGCATGGGCGTGCCCCAGACGGCAGCCGTCACCACCGGAGCACCATTCTCCTCCAAGCGGATCCACACGGAGACCCGGTCTGCGTCGAGACGCAGCCGCACGGCATACGAGCCGTCGGTGCCGTTGAACGGGGAGACCAGGAAGTCCTTCTCGACCCCTGCCCGGCCTGAGGCATCGGGCTGCACGACGTAGGCGCGGCGCCCGCCGTAGGTGTTGCGGACCTCGAGCACGGCCGCGACGACGACGCCGGCCTCGTCGAGGCACCAGTAGGTGCTCAGGGGGTCGAAGACGTAGCCCAGAACCCGGGCATGGGCGAGCAGCACGACGCGGCGGATCGGTGCCGGGTCCACTCCGGCCTCGACGACGTGGCGCAGCACCTCGGCCCGGACCTCGGCCAGGGACGTGCAGCCCTCGAAGTGGTCCTCCGGGTGCAGGTCGGTCACGCGGCGCAGCGGGGCCGGCAGGCCGGTGCCGTCCTCGAGGTCGATCAGCCAGGTGGTGTGGGCATGGGTGAAGGCGTGCCGGATCGGCTGATGCCGGACGTGGTGGACCGCACCGACCACCAGGGCCGGCAGCGGGGGCAGGTGGACGCGCTGCCGATCGGCGCGCTCCGGGCTCGTGGATGCCGTGGTCACCATCGCACCCCGAAGGCTTCCGCTGCCGCCACGCCCGACCGGGCGCCGTCCTCGTGGAAACCCCAGCCGTGGTAGGCCCCGGCGAAGGCCGTGCGCTCGCTCGCCAGCTCGGGCAGGCGGCGCTGGGCCCGTACAGCCGGGCCGTCGAAGAGCGGGTGGGCGTAGGACATGGTGGCGATCACCGCGCCGGGGTCGATCCGGTCGGTGGCGTTGAGGGTGACGAGGAGCGGATGGCGCTCGGGCAGTCCCTGGAGACGGTTCATCCAGTAGGTCACGATCGGGTGGCCGTCGCGCTGCCCCTGCGGCAGCAGGTAGTTCCAGGAGGCCCGGACGTGCGTGGACGGCGGGAGGAGACTCGAGTCCCGGTGCAGGACGGTCTCGTTGGCGGTGTAGCGAATCGCGCCCAGCAGCTCCTTCTCCAGTGGCGTGGCATCGGCGAGCAGCTGCAGGGCGGTGTCGGAGTGGGTGGCGACGACGACGGCATCGTGGTGGGCGCGGTGGCCACTGGCGTCGATGATGTCCACTCCGGAGTCACTGCGGCTGATCGCAGCGACCGGCGAGGAGGTGTGGATCGCGCTGCCCCGCTGACGGAGTCGCTCGGCCAAGGCCTCGACGTAGGTGCGCGAGCCGCCGACGACGGTGAACCACTGCGGGGAGTCACCGATGGAGAGCATGCCGTGGTTGCGCAGGAAGGCGAACAGGTGGCGCGCGGGGTAGTCCAGGGCCCGGCCGACCTCGGTGGACCACACGCACGCGACGAGCGGCACGGCATACAGGCGGGTGAAGGAGGCCGGGAGCCCGGTGGCGGCGATGAAGTCGCCGTAGGAGGTGAGGTCGTCGGGCGGGGACTCCTCGAGGAAGCGGGTGGCCTCGCGGTGGAAGCGCCGCACGCCGCGCAGCATCGAGAGGTACTCCCGGTCGAGGAGCTGACCGGGTCGGCCGAGGAAGCCGGAGAGCCCGCGGCCTCCGGCATAGGCCAGCCCGCTCGCCTCGTCGTGGATGCTCATCGACATCTCGGTGGGCCGCACGCCGATGTCGAGGTCGGCGAAGAGCCGGCGGAGGACGGGGTAGGTGCGGTCGTTGTGGACGATGAAGCCGGAGTCGACGGCGACCGTGGCGGGCTGGTTGCCCGGCCCACCGACCGGGACGTCGTGGGTGTGGGCGTGCCCGCCGAGCCGGGGGTCGGCTTCGTAGAGGCTCACGTGGTGGTCGCGGGCGAGCAGGTGGGCCGCGGTCAACCCGCTCACCCCGGCTCCGACGACCGCGATCCGGGAACGGGCAGGGAGGGACATGCCCCCATCCTGCCAGTTGTCTAAGGTTTGTACCAGGTTGACCTCGAATGTTGCAGGTTTGTCAAACCTTGGCAGCGCGGCGTTCAGGCCCTAGTGTGGGGTGACCATGTCACCCCAGGCCACCACCATGAGGATCGGCGAGCTCAGTCGGCACGTCGGTGTGAGCACCCATGTCCTGCGCGCGTGGGAGAGCCGGTACGGCCTGCTGCGCCCCATCCGCTCCCCCGGCGGCTACCGGCTCTACGGACCGGGCGACGCCCGACGCGTCCTGGCCGTGCTGGCGCTGCGGGAGGAGGGGGTCTCCGCCGCTGAGGCGTGCCGGACGGTGCTGCGCCAGGAGCGCCGCCCCGCGCCCGACACCCTGTCGATGCGCCTGCCGCGGATCCTGCCGGACGGCACCGTGGCACCGGACGAGGGTGGCAGCCACGTCAATGGCGACGGGCCGAACCGACTCGCCGAGGACCTGGCCGAGGTGATGGACTGCCTGCAGGACTTCGACGAGTCCGGGGCCCAGATGGTCCTCGACCGACTCCTCGACACACTCAGCTTCGAGGAGTTCGTCGCCGACGCCCTCATGCCCACCCTCCAGGACGTCGGGCGCCGCTGGGCCGCCGGTGAGCTGAGCGTGGCCCACGAGCACTTCGCCAGCCAGCTCATCCGCCAGCGCCTGGCGAGCTACTCACTCGCGTGGTCCTCGGGCACCGGCCCGGTCGCCGTCCTGGCCTGCCCGCCCGGTGAGCAGCACGACCTGGCCGCCCACTGCCTGGGCATCCTGCTCGCCCGACGGGGCTGGCGGGTCCGCTTCCTCGGCGCGGACACCCCGATGGACGACCTCCTCTCCGCGTGCCGCACCATCCGCCCCGACCTCGTCATCGTCTCGGCGCTCGCCGAAGCGCCGCTGCGCGCGGTCGCCGGTCCGCTCCGCGCACTGGCCCAGGACTACCCCCTGGCGCTCGGGGGACGCGGTGCCACGACGGCCGTCGTCGAGCTCACCGGCGCGCGGGCCCTACCCGGCGACCTCGTGGCCGCCGCGGACGGCGCCGTGGCGACCGCACGGCATACGGCGAGCGCTGCGACCTCGGCGAGCCCGGCCGGCACCACGAGCCACTCCGAGGGAACGGACCCTCGATGACCTCCTCCGGTGCCACCCTGGCCACCGCCGCCCTGGCCAGCCTGGTCGCCGTCGCGGTGCTCGTCGCCCTCACGGCGTGGTGGTCCCGCCGCGCCGGCCGCGTCAGCGTCGTCGACACCGTGTGGGGCCTGTTCTTCGTCGTCATCGGGTGGAGCGTCGCGGCCGTCGCCGGCTTCAGCGCCCGCTCGCTCCTGCTCGCCGTGCTCGCCACGCTCTGGGGCGTGCGCTTGGCCTGGCACATCCACGTGCGTTCCCGGGGTCACGGCGAGGACTTCCGGTATGCCGCGATGATGCGCGACATCCCCGAGGGCGACCGCTTCGCCTGGGCCCTCAAGCGGGTGTTCATCACGCAGGGCGTCATCGCCTGGTTCATCGGCCTGCCGCTGACCGTGGCCGCCTCGACGGACCGGCCGCTGGGCCTGCTCGCCTGGGTCGGGCTGGCGGGTTGGGCGGTCGGGCTCACCTTCGAGGCCGTGGGTGACGCCCAGCTCCGGGCGTTCAAGGCCGACCCCGCCAACAAGGGCCGGATCATGGACCGCGGGCTGTGGGCGTGGACCCGGCACCCCAACTACTTCGGCGACGCCACCGTGTGGTGGGGGCTCTGGCTCATCTCGGCCGAGGCGTGGCCGGGCGTGCTCACCATCCTCTCGCCGATCGCGATGACCTACTTCCTCGCCTTCCGCACCGGGGCCAAGCTGCTCGAGCGGACCATGGCGCAGCGACCGGGCTACCCCGAGTACATGGAGCGCACGTCGGGCTTCTTCCCGCTGCCTCCCAAGCGCTCTCGCTGATTCGAGGTATTACCGCCGCAGATTCTGCGGCGGTAATACCTCGAATCGGCGGCGGCGGATCAGGCGGTGCCGGATCAGTCGATGGCGGAACGGAACTGGGCGGCATACAGCTGGGCGAAGGCTCCCCCGGCCGCCAGCAGGTCGGCATGTGACCCCTGCTCCACGATCCGCCCGTCCTCCATGACGAGGATGAGGTCGGCGTCGCGGATGGTCGAGAGCCGGTGGGCGATGACGAAGCTCGTCCGGTCGGCCCGCAGCGCCGCCATGGCGTGTTGGACGAGCACCTCGGTGCGGGTGTCGACCGAGCTGGTCGCCTCGTCGAGGATGAGCAGCGCGGGGTCGGAGAGGAAGGCCCGTGCGATGGTCACGAGCTGCTTCTCGCCGGCGCTGATGTTGCCGCCCTCGGAGTCCAGGACGGTGTCGTAGCCGTCCGGCAGCGAGTGGACGAAGCGGTCGACATAGGTCGCGCGCGCCGCCTCGAGGATCTCCGCCTCACTCGCCTCGGGGCGGCCGTAGGCGATGTTCTCGCGGATCGTGCCGCCGAAGAGCCACGTGTCTTGGAGGACCATGCCGATCGCCCCGCGCAACTCGTCGCGAGTGAGGCTGGTGATGTCCCGCCCGTCGAGGCTGATCATTCCCGCGTCGACCTCGTAGAAGCGCATGATCAGGTTGACCAGGGTCGTCTTGCCGGCCCCGGTCGGACCCACGATGGCGACGGTCTGGCCGGGCTCGACGACGAGGTCGAGGTGCTCGATGAGCGGCTTGTCCGGGGTGTAGGAGAAGCTCACGTCCTCGAAGGCCACCCGGCCGTGCGGCTGCTCCAGCGCCGCGGCTCCGCGCGGGTCCGGGCTCTGCTCCGGCTCGTCGAGCACCTCGAAGACACGCTCGGCCGAGGCCACGCCGCTCTGCATGAGGTTGGCCATCGAGGCCACCTGGGTGAGGGGCTGGGTGAACTGGCGGGAGTACTGGATGAAGGCCTGGACGTCACCGACGCTCATCGAGCCCGAGGCGACCCGGAGGCCACCGACGACGGCGGTGAGGACGTAGTTGAGGTTCCCGACGAACATCATCATCGGCATGATCAGCCCGCTGATGAACTGGGCACCGAAGCTGGCCGAGCGCAGCTTCTCGTTGACCTCGTCGAAGCGGGCACCGACCTCGTCGGCGCGCCCGAAGAGCTTGACCAGCCCGTGACCGGTGAAGGTCTCCTCGACGATCGAGTTCACCTCGCCGGTGGACTTCCACTGCTCGATGAAGTGCACCTGCGAGCGCTTGCCGATCGCGGCGGTGACGCCGATCGAGATCGGGATCGTCACGAGCGCGATGATGGCCAGCACCGGGGAGACCCAGAACATCATCGCGAGCATGGCGATGACCGTCAGGGCCGAGGTGAGCAGCTGCGAGAGGGTCTGCTGCAGGCTCTGGGCGATGTTGTCGATGTCATTGGTGACCCGGCTCAGCAACTCACCCCGAGGCTGGGAATCGAAGTAGGACAACGGAAGTCGCCCCAGCTTGGACTCCACGTCACGCCGCAGCCGATAGACCGCCTCGTTGACGACGCGCACGATGATCCGCGACTGCACCAGCTGCAGCAGGCTCGCCACGGCATACAACCCGAGGGCGAGCAGGAGGACGTCACGGACGGCCGGGAAGTCCACCCCCTGCCCCGGGCGGACGTGCTCCATCGCGGCGAGCATGTCGGCGAGGCGGTCCTCTCCCCGGGCACGCAGGCCGGCCACGGCCTGCTCCTGGGTCAGGCCCTCGGGGATCTGCTTGCTGAACAGGCCGGAGAAGATCAGGTCGGTGGCGCGCCCGAGGATCTTCGGTCCGACGGCACTGAGCGCGACGCTGACGAGCGCGAAGGCCAGCGAGACCCACACGAGGACCTTGTCCGGCGCCATGAGGCCGAGCAGGCGGCGCGCGGACGGGCCGAAGTTGGCCGACTTCTCGGTGGGCTGACCCATGCGCATGTGTGGAGGACCACCACGCTGGGCGCCGCCCGCGGGGCCGCGGCGCTGCGCGGCGGCCTTCTCCTCCTCGGTGAGGATGCGGTCACTCATGCGGCGTCCTCCTGGAGGGCCTGGGACTGGACGATCTCGGCATAGGTCGGGCAGGTGACGAGGAGCTCCTCGTGGCGGCCGGTCCCGACGATGCGGCCGTCCTCGAGGACGACGATCTGGTCGGCCTCCATGATCGAGGTGACCCGCTGGGCCACGACGATGACGACGGACTCGGCGGTCCACGGCCGCAGCGCGCTCCGCAACCGGGCGTCGGTGGCGACGTCGAGGGCGGAGAAGGAGTCGTCGAAGAGGTAGATCCGGGGCCGTCGCACCAGGGCTCGGGCGATGGCCAGGCGCTGGCGTTGCCCGCCGGAGACGTTCGTGCCGCCCTGGCTGATGCTGGCCTCGAGGCCACCGTCCATCGCCTCGACGAAGTCGGCGGCCTGGGCCACGCGCAGGGCCTCCCACAGCTGCTCGTCGGTGGCCCCCGGGTCCCCGTAGCGCAGGTTGCTGGCAACAGTGCCACTGAAGAGGAAGGGCTTCTGGGGCACCAGGCCGATCAGCGACCACAGGTCGCCCAGGGCGAGGTCGCGGATGTCCGTGCCGCCGATGCAAAGGGCCCCGTCGGTCACGTCGTAGAGGCGGGGCACGAGGTCGATGAGGGTGGTCTTGCCCGAACCGGTCGACCCGATGATCGCCGTGACCTCTCCGGGGCGGGCCACGAGGGAGACATCGGAGAGGATCGGCTGCTCGGCCCCGGGGTAGGTGAAGTCGACGGAGCGGAACTCCACCGTGGGCGCGCCGCTGGGCAGGGCGACCGGTTGCGCCGGGCCGTGGACGCTGGACTCGGTCTCGAGGACCTCCCCGATGCGCCCGGCGGACACCGCGGCCCGCGGGATCATCATCGACATCATCACGCCGAACATCACCGACATGAGGATCTGCATCAGGTAGGTCATGAAGGCCGTGAGCGCCCCGACCTGCATCTCACCGGCGTCGACGCGGTGCGCCCCGAACCAGAGGACGGCCACCGAGGCAGCGTTGAAGACGAGCATGACGAGCGGGAAGACCAGGGCGAACAGCCGGCCGACGGCCAGGGCCGTGCCGGTGTAGGTCCGGTTGGCCTCGTCGAACCGGGCCTCCTCGAAGCGCTCGCGGACGAAGGCGCGCACCACCCTGATGCCGGTGATCTGCTCGCGCAGGATCCGGTTGACGGTGTCGACGGACTCCTGCATCCGGCGGAACCACGGGAGCATCCGCCAGACGATCGAGCCCACGATGACCCCGAGCAGCGGGACGGCGACGGCGACCAGCCAGGACAGGCCGACGTCCTCACGCAGGGCCATGATGATGCCGCCGATCATCATCACCGGGATCGAGGACATGAACATCAGGCCCATGTTGAGGACGATCTGCACCTGCTGGACGTCGTTGGTGTTGCGCGAGATCAGCGTCGGGGCGCCGAACCGTGAGACCTCCTGCGCCGAGAAGGTCCCGACCCGTTCGAAGACCTCGCTGCGCAGGTCCCGGGCCACGCTGGCCGAGGTGGCCGCCGCATTCCGGGCGACCCCCACGGTGGCGACGATGTTGACCAGGGAGACCCCGAGCATGATCGCGCCGGCCCGGAGGATGAAGCCGGTGTCCCCCTTGGCCACCCCCTCGTCGATGATCTGCCCGTTGAGGGAGGGCAGGTAGAGGCTGGTGATCGTCGCCACCAGCTGGAGGACGACGACCGCGGTGACGGCCCCGGCATACGGGCCCAGGTGAGAGCGGATGAGCTTCCAGAGCATCAGCGGACCTTTCGGGTGCCGTCGAGGACGAGCGCGGTGATCTCGGCGGCGCTGAGCGGACGGCCGTCGGTGAGGTGCGGATTGGTGCCGGAGAAGGCGAGCAGGCGCACATAGCGCATCACCTCACGCGGCGGGAGGGTCAACTCCTCCGTATGCGGTGCGAGCAGGCGGGCGTGGGCCGCTCCCACCCGGGCGATGACCTCCGGGGTGAGCGGAGCCGGGGGCGGCCCCTTGATCCCGAGGACGGTGAGGACGCCGAAGACGTGCTCGAAGCGGTCGATCATCGCCTGGGCCACGCGGGTGATCAGCTCCTCCACCCCGCCGCTCGCGTCCAAGGTCTCCAGGCTGCGCAGGTAGGGCTCGACGTCGAGCGCCTGCGCGACGACGGCGTCGAGGAGCGCGTCCTTGGAGTCGAAGACCCGGAAGATGGTGCCCTCGGCGATGCCGGCTGCTCGCGCGATCTGTTGCGTCGTCACCTGACGGCCCTGGGCGAGCACGAGCGGCAGCGTCGCGTCGATGATCGCCTGACGCCGCTGCTCGGGGCTGAGCCGTCGGGGTCGCGTGGTCACGACAGAGGATCGTAGATGAGTGAGTGCTCACTCACAAGGCGGCCTCGTCAGGCGTCGCGCCCCCTCGCGCCGCCTCGCGCCGCCTCGCGCCGCCACGCTCGGCACCTCTCACGCCCGGGCGAGCATCGCCTCGATCCCGTCGAGCACCAGGGTCAAGCCCGGCTCGAACTCACGGTCGAAGGAGTACTCCGGCTCGAGCACGACGTTCTCGACGAACCAGGCCATGTTCGACCACTCCCCCACCCCGGCCCAGCCCGGCTCCTCACCGATCATGGCTGCGGCCTCGGAGCCACTGTCGAAGGGCAAGGTGAGCTCCTGGAGGACGAAGCCGTACACGAAGGCATCGACCACGGCATACGCGTGCGCCACCTGCCGCGGCGCGAAGCCCGCCGCCCGGAGGCAGGCGATGTTCGCTTCGTGGTAGGCCAGATTGGCCGGACCGGGCGTGCGCCGGGACTCCATCAGGGGCAGCGCCCAAGGGTGCTGGCGGAGCACGGATCGCACCGAGACCGAGCGGCGCCGGATCTCCTCGCGCCAGTCCCCGCCCTCGGCCGGCAGCACGATCTCGCCGTAGACGCGATCGACCGTGGCATCGAGGAGCGCGTCCTTGTTCGCGAAGTGGTGGTAGAGGGACATGGCCTCGACCCCGAGCTCCCGGGCGATCGCCCGCATCGTCAAGGCGTCGAGGCCGCGCGCATCCGCGAGGGCGAGGGCCGCCGACACCACGACCTCCGGTGTGAGCTTGCGAGGCGGCATGCGGCTCCTCTGGCAGGGACTTGTTCACCTTACGTTGTAATGCTACGTTACGGCGCAGCCTTACATCGTATGGAAAGAGGACGTCATGGCACTCACCCCGTCACCCGCCCCTTCGCTCGAGCCCGGACGCTCACTGCCCGAGACCATGCGTGCCGCATCGCGACGCGTCTACGGATCGGCCGACGAGATCGAGATCAGCGTCATCGCTCGCCCCGAACCCGGCCCCGGCGAGGTGCTGGTCAGGGTCGCTGCCGCGGCGCTGGACCGGGCCACCCTCCACCTGCTCGAGGGCAAGCCCTACCTGGCCCGCCTGGCCCTCGGCCTGCGCCGGCCCCGTCGGACCACCCTGGGCCAGCAGGTGGCCGGCGAGGTCGTCGCCCTCGGCTCGGGCGTCACCGGCTTCGCCCCGGGCGATGCCGTGTTCGGGACGGCCGCCGGGTCGTTCGCGGAGTTCGCGCTGGCCAGGGCGACAACGCTGGCGCCCCGACCGGCGGGGATCAGCGAGAGCACCGCGGCCAGCCTCGGGGTCTCCGGACTGACGGCCCACCAGGCCCTCGTGGAGAGCGGTCGGGTACGACCAGGGCAGAGCGTGCTCGTGCTCGGGGCGTCGGGAGCGGTCGGGACGTATGCAGTGCAGCTCGCCACCCAGCTCGGCGCCCACGTCACCGGCGTGTGCAGCGCTGCCAAGACCGACCTCGTCCAGGCCCTGGGGGCGAGACGGACCTTCGACTACCGCGGCACCCCCCTGGCCCAGATGGGCCCGGGCTTCGACCTCATCATCGACACCGCCGGCAACCGTCCGGTCCGCGAGCTTCGGTCAGCCCTGACACCGAACGGCACGCTCGTGATCGTCGGCGGCGAGGGCGGCGGTCCACTCCTCGGCGGGATCGAGCGCAACCTCGTCGCGGCGATCGCCGGTCGATTCACGTCCCAGCGACTGGGTTTCCTCTTCTCGACGCCGACGACCCAGCGGTGCACCGACCTCGCCCAACTCATCGAGGCGGGCACCATCGAGGCTCCGGTCGACCGCGTCGTGGGCCTCTCCGGCCTCAGGGCGGGCATCGAGGCGATGCAACGCGGAGAGCTCCGCGGGCACGTCATCATCCGACCCACGGCGGACTAGGCCCGTCAGGCAGGCCTGCCCTCATCGGCCGGGAGCGGGCGCGTCCGGAGCGACCTCGCGCGGTCCAGGTCAGGTCGCGGGGAGCAGGAGGAGTCCGTCGCGGGCGACATCGCGGATGAAGGCCACGACCTCCGCACGGACCGCCGCGTCGTCGGCGCCCAGCAGACCGGCGATCGCGCTCGCGGCCACCCCGGCGGTCAGCTCACCGTCACAGACCGAGGCGTATGCCGCGGTGACCGTCGTGAGCTCGACCTGCCGTCGCAGTCCGCTCCCCTGGTGCCACAGGATGCGGCTCGGGTCGTCGGCACCGGGCCGCCGGTGGCGGGACTCGTGGACGTCGTCGGCGGCCCGCCACGCGAGGTCCAGGACCTCCTCGTCGGTGTGCTCGGCGAGCCACACGCGCGCCGCGATTCCCGCCCGGATGCTCTCCCCGAGGCCGCCGGCCACCGGCTGCCGCAGGTCCACGAGGTCGACGAAGGGGGCGCGCTCGTGCATCGGGCGGTGCAGGGTGATCACGCCGAACCCGATGGCCGCCACCTCGCGCGAGGCGAAGTCGTCCAGCCACGCGGCATACATCCGGTCGAAGTCGGCCGTCCCCGGGTGGTGACCACCGTCGCGGGCCCAGGTCTCGGCATACTCCGCCGGGTCCTGCATCTCGCGCTGCACGATCCAGGCGTCCAGGCCGGTGCCCTCGAGCCACTCGCGGAGGCGGTCCTGCCAGTCCTGGCCGACGCGCACCTCCCAGTTGCCGAGGAACTGCGCGATCCCGCCTGGCACGAGGTGCGCCCCGATGGTGCGGACCAGGCCGGCGACGATCGCGTCGCCGCTGGCGCCGCCGTCGCGGTACTCGAACAGCGGCACCTCGCCCCCGCGGGGGGTGATCACGAACGGCGGGTTGCTCACAATGAGGTCGAAGAGCTCACCGGCGACCGGAGCGAGCAGAGAGCCGGCACGGACGTCCCAGTCGGCGTCATTGAGCAGCGCGTTGAAGCGGGCGAAGCCCAGCGCACGCTCGGACAGGTCGGTGACGACGACCTCCTCGGCGTGCGGCATGAGGTGCAGGGCCTGGACGCCGCACCCGGTGCCGAGGTCGAGGGCGCGACGCACCTGGGGCCTGGGGGTCCACGACGCGAGGGTGGCCGAGGCGCCGCCGAAGCCGAGCACGTGGTCGGGCAGGAGCGGTCGGCCGGTGGCCAGCTCCCCCAGGTCGGAGGCGATCCAGTGGTCGATGCCGTCGGCGGCGTAGGGACGCACGTCGACGAGCGCGACGACGGCATCACCCTCGAAGGCGACCAGGCCCAGGTGCGCGGCACCGTCGACGCCGAGGGTCGGGAGCGCTCGCTCCGCCTCGGCGAGGTCGACCGGGTCGCCGAGGCTGAACAGGCGCACCAGGCTGGACCGCGGCGAGTCATCGGCGGCGGTGACCCGCTGGGCGGGCAGGAGGTGGTCCCGGAGCAGGGCCGCACCGGCCATCGGACCGAGCAGTTCACCAACCCCGGAGACGGTGAAGTCGGCGGCGACGAGGTCAGCACGCAGGGCGGCGACGAGGGCGCGATCGGCGCGGGGCGGGGTGGTCGACATCGTCGCCGAGCCTAGCGTCCGGGCGTGGCCACCCTCCCTTCCGATTCGAGGTAATAACGCCCCGGATCAGGGGGCGCTATTACCTCGAATCCCCGGGGGGGAGGGGGAGGCGGGGCGCCAATGCGTGTGGCCCGGTCCCTCACGGGACCGGGCCACACGGCATACCGACTCCTCGTCGGGCAAGGATCAGCCCTGCTGGGCGTCCTTCTCGAGCGAGATCGTCGCCGACTCGTCACTCGTGGCCGCAGCACTCACCTGAGCCGGGTGGTGGTGGTGCTGCGGGTGCTGTTCCTCGGCGATCGCCGCATCCGGGTCGCCGTCGTGGCCGATGGCCAGGTCACGCCGCTTGGAGACCGCCACCGCCGCCAGGATGACGACGAAGGCGATCGCGGCGATGCCGTAGCGGATCGGGGCGCTCGCGCTCGGGCCGATCGACATGGTGACGATCGCCGGGGCGATGAGGACCGAGACGAGGTTCATCACCTTGATGAGCGGGTTGATGGCCGGGCCGGCGGTGTCCTTGAAAGGGTCACCGACGGTGTCACCGATGACGGTGGCCGCGTGGGCCTCGGAGCCCTTGCCGCCGTGCTGACCGTCCTCGACGAGCTTCTTGGCGTTGTCCCACGACCCACCGGAGTTGGCGAGGAAGACCGCCATGAGCGCACCGGCGCCGATGGCCCCGGCGAGGAAGCCGGCGAGCGCGCCGATGCCCAGGCCGAACCCGACCGCGATCGGGGTGAGCGCGGCGAGCAGACCGGGGGTGGCGAGCTCGCGGAGGGAGTCACGGGTGCAGATGTCGACGACGCGGCCGTACTCAGGCTTGGTCGTGCCCTCCATGATCCCGGGGATCTCGCGGAACTGACGGCGCACCTCGAAGACGATGGCGCCGGCGGCCCGGGTGACGGCGTTGATCGCCAGGCCGGAGAACATGAAGACGACGGCTGCACCGAGGATCAGTCCGACGAGGGTGTGCGGGCTGGTGATGAGGCCCTGCGCATCGGCGACGACCTGCTGGGCCTTGACCAGCTCGGTGTTGCTCAGGCTCGCCGGGTCGATCTTGTTGAGCGCGGACTGCCAAGCGTCGGTGTAGGAGCCGAAGAGCGCGGTCGCCGCGAGGACGGCGGTCGCGATGGCGATGCCCTTGGTGATGGCCTTCGTCGTGTTGCCGACCGCGTCGAGCTCGGTGAGGATCTGGGCGCCCTCGCCGTCGACGTCGCCGGACATCTCGGCGATGCCCTGGGCGTTGTCCGAGACCGGGCCGAAGGTGTCCATGGCGACGATGACGCCGACCGTCGTGAGCAAGCCACAGCCGGCGAGCGCGACGAGGAAGAGCGAGAGGGCCACCGAGCCGCCACCGAAGAGGAAGGCGGCATAGACCGCGGCACCGATGATGGCCGCGGTGTAGACCGCCGACTCCAGGCCGACGCCGATGCCCGAGAGGACGACGGTGGCCGGACCGGTGAGGGAGGTCCGCGCGACGTCCATCGTGGGGCGCTTGTCGGTGCCGGTGAAGTAGCCGGTGAGCCACAGGATGATCGCGGCGAGGATGATGCCAATGAGCACGGCCGCGATGGCGACCAGGCGCGGGTTGCCGTCGAGCGCGGCGACCTGCTCGTTCTTGGTGCCGAGGTCGGCGAAGGTGCTCGGGAGGTAGACCCAGGCAGCGACCGCCGAGAGGACGGCCGAGATCCCGGCCGCGATGTAGAAGCCGCGGTTGATCGCGTCGAGCGCGTTCTCGCCCTCGCGCGCCTTGGTGATGAAGACACCGAGGAGGGCCGTGATCGCGCCGATGGCCGGCACGATGAGCGGGAAGACGAGGCCATAGGTGCCGAAGGCCGCGGAGCCGAGGATCAGGGCGGCGACGAGGGTCACGGCATACGACTCGAAGAGGTCGGCCGCCATGCCCGCGCAGTCACCGACGTTGTCACCGACGTTGTCCGCGATGGTGGCGGCGTTCCGGGGGTCGTCCTCGGGGATACCGGCCTCGACCTTGCCGACCAGGTCGGCGCCGACGTCGGCGGCCTTGGTGAAGATGCCACCGCCGACCCGCATGAACATCGCGAGCAGCGCCGCACCGAAACCGAAGCCCTCGAGGACCTTGGGCGCGTCACCCTGGTAGAGGAGGACGACGATCGAGGCGCCGAGCAGGCCCAGGCCCACCGTGGCCATGCCGACCACGCCACCGGTCCGGAAGGCGATCCGCATGCCCTCGGAGCGACCGTTCTCGGTGCGCGCCGCGGCGGCGACACGGACGTTCGCCTTGACCGCCAGGCTCATGCCCAGGTAGCCGATGGCGGCCGAGAAGAGGGCGCCGAGCACGAAGAAGCCCGACCGTCCCCAGCGCACGCCGGCGGTGTCGGCCGGGAGAAGCAGGAGCAGCGCGAAGACGAGCACGACGAAGATGCCGAGCGTCTTGAACTGGCGCGCGAGGTAGGCCTGCGCGCCCTCCTCGACGGCGGAGCCGATCGTGCGCATGTTGTCGGTGCCGGTGTCCGCCGCGAGCACCTGCTGTCGGAAGACGAACCCCATGACGAGCGCGATCACCGCGATGACGGCGACCGCGACGACGAGGGTGAGGTTCGTTCCTGCAAGCTCAAGGGCGGAGCCCGCCGCCGGCAGGGCGAGCTCGAGTGATGCCATTCCAGTCCTCCTTGACAGGGTTGTGCGGCGCAACCCCTGGTCCGAGCGGGGGCCGGCGACGGGGGAACCATACCCCGTGACTCAATTCACAGGGCAGGGCGCGGGCGCGCTGTGACGACATTCACGCGCCATCGCCGGCGCGTGCTGGGAGATCGGCGGCGAGGTCCAGTCCCGCTCCCGGTGGTTCGGGTCAGGCGTCGGCGCCCAGGGCGTCCGGCACGGACGGGTGGATGTGGAAGACCTTGTCCAGTCCGGTGATCCGGAAGACCCGCAGGATCTTCTCGTCGGTGCACACCAGGCGCAGCCAGCCACCGGTGGAGCGCACCGCCTTGAGCCGGGCGACGAGGACCCCCAGCCCGGTGGAGTCGAGGAAGTCGACGTCGAGCAGGTCGACGACGAGCCGGTTGCGTCCCAGGTTGATCTGCCCGTCGAGGCCGCTGCGAAGGTCGGCCACGGTGTAGACGTCGACCGAGCCTCCGACGTCGACGATCACGACGCCCTCGGCTGCTTCTGCGACCGTCAGGTCCACCGTGGTACTCACTTCCCGGCACTGTGAGGTCGGCGCCGCTCCCATGTCACTGTCGCCGATTACCGTAGCGCCCGTGCCGAGCGTTGCCCATTCCTCCACGATCCTGGGGGCGCTGGCACATGCACTCGGAGCGGACCGGATTCGGCACGTCGAGCGGATCCCGGCCCGCGCCCCGGTCTGGGCGCAGTGGCCGGACTGGATCGCCCCTCCGGTGCTCGCCACCCTTCTGGGTGAGGGGATCACCCGGCCCTGGGTCCACCAACGCCGCGCGATGGACCTTGCGCGCGCCGGCACCCACGTCGTCCTCGCCACCGGCACGGCCTCCGGCAAGAGCCTGGGCTACCTCGTGCCGGCGCTGTCCGCCGTGCACGAGGGGCTCGACGCGCCGACCGGACGCGGTGGCACGGTGCTCTACCTCTCCCCCACCAAGGCGCTGGCGGCGGACCAGCGGCACCGGGTCGAGTCGTGGGCCCTCCCGGGTGTGCGCGTCGCGACCTATGACGGGGACACCCCGACCGACGAGCGCCGTTGGATCCGCGACCATGCGCACGTCGTCCTCACCAATCCCGACCTGCTCCACCACTCACTCCTGCCGGGCCACGCCCATTGGCGCTCCTTCCTCCGGGCCCTGCAGTTCGTCGTCGTCGACGAGTGCCACACCTACCGCGGTGTCTTCGGCTCCCACGTCGCCGCGGTCCTGCGCCGGCTCCGGAGAGTGGCCGCCCGCTACGGCGCCACTCCCACCTTCGTCCTGGCGTCGGCGACGGTGAGCGACCCCGCTGACCATGCCGGACGACTGATCGGTATGCCGGTGAGCCCGGTTGTCGAGGACGTCTCGCCTCACGGCGAACTCACCTTCGCGCTCTGGGAGCCGCCGATGCTCGAGGACCGGCGGCGCTCGGCGACGACGGAGGCCGCCGATGTCCTCTCCGTGCTCGTGGCCGGCGGGGTCCAGACAGTGGCCTTCGCCCGGAGCCGGTCCGGCGTGGAGGCCCTCGCGACGCGAGCGCGGCACCAGCTCAGGGCTGCCGATCCTGCACTCGCCGACACGGTGGCGGCCTATCGGGGCGGCTACCTGCCCGAGGAACGACGGGCCCTCGAGGCCGACCTGCGGTCCGGCCGGCTGCGCGGGCTCGCCGCCACGAACGCGCTCGAGCTCGGCATCGACGTGAGCGGACTGGACGCGGTCGTCCTCGCCGGCTGGCCGGGCCGTCGGGCGTCGTGGTGGCAACAGGCCGGCCGCGCCGGTCGCTCGGGGCGGGACGCGCTCGCCGTCTTCGTCGCGGCTGACGACCCCTTGGACACCTTCCTCCTGGGCCACCCCGAGGCGATCTTCGGGGAGCCGGTCGAGGCGAACGTGCTCGACCCCGACAACGTGCATGTCCTGGCACCCCATTTGGCGGCTGCGGCGGCCGAGCTGCCGCTCACCCCGAACGATCTCCCCATGTTCGGCCCCGGCGCTCGCAGCGTGGTCGACGCGCTCGTGGACGCCGACGTGCTCCGGCGCCGACCGACGGGCTGGTTCTGGGCGCGCGAGGATCGACCCGCCGACCACGTCTCCCTCCGCGGGGCAGACCGCACGGTCGCGATCGTCGAGCGCCGCACCGGTCGGGTGGTGGGGACCATCGACGCCGCTGCAGCCCACTCGCAGGTGCACGCCGGGGCGGTGCACGTGCACCAGGGGCGGACGCATGTCGTCACCGAGCTCGACGTCGAGGGTGCGGTGGCCACCGTGGTGCCGGGAGACCCCGGGTGGTCGACGCACGCCCAGTCGGTGAGCACGTTCTCCCTGATGGAGACGCAGTCCCGGGCCGAGCACTCCGGCCTCGTCGTGTCCTTCGGCACGGTGGCGGTGACCACGACCGTCACCGGCTTCCTGCGCCGCCTGCCCGGGGGCGAGGTCATCGGTCAGCACCCACTTGAGCTGCCGCCGCGGCGCCTCACGACGAAGGGGGTGTGGTGGACGATGACGCCGGAGATGCTGGCCGTCGCGGGCGTCGCCGAGCAGGACGTGCCCGGCGCCCTGCATGCGGCCGAGCACGCGGCGATCGGGCTCATGCCCCTGGTCGCCACCTCGGACCGATGGGACGTCGGAGGGGTGTCGACCGCCCTCCACCCCGACACGGGTGAGCCGACGATCCTTGTCTACGACGGCTATCCGGGGGGCGCGGGCTTCGCCGAGCGAGCTCATGACGCCGTCGCTGCCTGGTGGCGATCCACCCTCGAGGCGATCTCCTCGTGCCGGTGCAGTGACGGATGCCCCAGTTGCGTCCAGTCACCGAAGTGCGGCAATGGCAACGAGCCCTTGGACAAGGCCGGCGCGATGGCCGTGCTCGCGACCTGCCTCCGCGTTCTGGGCGGCGCCTCTGGGACACCGGCGCCAAGTCCCTCGTCGGCCGGTTCGGGCGGTTAGCCTGAGCGGTGGGCCTGCCGGCCTCGCCGACAGCCCTGCTCCTGCCCCGTCCCGAAAGGACCTGCCGTGATCCTCGTCGGCCTTCTCCTCATCCTGCTCGCCGCGGCCGTGGGCACCTTGCTCTTCCTGGGCACCCAGCAGATCACGGACACGACGGACATCAACGTCCTCGGCGGCACGATCGGGCTGCCCCCGCTGGCCTTGCTCATCGCCGGCGCCGTCACGATCTCGATCTTCTGGCTCGGGTGGGCGATGCTGCGCGGAGGCATCCGGCGCGGGTCACGTCGCCGCCAGCAGGCCAAGGAGGCCGCGCGCACGGCCGAAGCGGAGCGCGTGGCGCGCGAGCGCCAGCTCCAGGAGGACTTCGCCCGCCAGGAGCGCGAGCTCGCCGAGGAGCGCCGGCGTCACGAGTCCGAGACCACGCGGCTGCGCCAGCAGGCGGACGAGCGCGTGGCCGAGCAGCACCTGGCCACCGAGACGGCACGTCAGCGCGCCGAGGTGGCCGAGCGCAAGCTCGGCGACCGGTAGATCCTTCGCCCCACGCTGAGCGGCGGCTCCGGACCTTTCTCGATGGTGCGGGGTCAACCACCTACTTCGACGACCGGACCCGCCCGCGCGACCGCCCGGGCCGCCCCGCCGCCAAGCCATCTCGTGAGGCGTCCGTCAGTGCCGGACATGGCGCTCTCGACGGTGACCTGGACCGAGTCATCGGCGAGAAGCGTGCAGCGCGTGAGGGTGCTTGCGTTGGCTGCCGCGACGGCGACGCCGCTCGCGCAGGCATCCGGAGCGCCCTGGACGCGGGCCGTGGCCGCCGCGATCGCGGCGAGGTCGGCAGCGGTGGCCGCCACGTGAGCGCTCACGGCCGCACCCGCCACGGCCAACCCGGCGACGGCCAGGATCATGACCACGGCACAGACGCCGACGACCAGGACGGTGCCGGACCCGCGTTGACGCCCACGCGATGAGGCAGTGGCCCTGTCCGGCGCGGTCACGGAGCCTGTGGCCGGCGCTGTCACGAGCCACCCTCGCGAGCTGCCGTCGCGCTCACCCGGCACCCGGGCAGGACCCCGAGCCCGATCACCGGTGCTGGGCCATCGGCGGTGACGGTCGCGGAGTCGACGCCGTGGGAGACGCTGATGACAGTGCCGCTCGGGGCACGTGCCCGCGCCGTTGCGACCACCTGTCCGTCGCCGTCGCCCCGGGCTGCGGCCCGCGCCGCGACACCCACGGCGTCGGTGCACCGGATCTGGTCCAGACCCAGCCCCAGCCCTGACAGGGCCAGGGCGAGGACGACCACGACGGCTGGCATGGCCACGGCGAGCTCCGCCGCGACCATGCCCGCCTCCCGCGACCTGGCGCTCACGTGGTCACGTTCAACGCCGACGTGATGATCCCGGTCAGGGCCGCCCGCACCGCATCGGATCGCACGATGGCGAGCAGCAGGCCGGCGAAGGCCACAGCGGCCACTGTGCCCACGGCATACTCCGCGGTCGTCATGCCCGCCTCTCCGTGAGCCTTGAGGAACGTCCGGATACGTTGTGTCACAGCGATTCTCCTTTGTAGAGGTGGTAGCTGAATTCCAGTCGCAGGGGACCGGCCGGGCCACTGCGTGCCCTGTGGTTGTGGATGACACACCCGGCCGAGGAGCCGGTGTGGACAAGGTGCGGGCGGGGAGGCTGCACATGCCCGGGGTTCAGGCCAGCAGGGCGAGCAGGTGCAGCACGACCGGGACGACCGTGGTCGCGATGAAGCCGGGGAGGAAGAGACCTCCCAGCGGGATGACGAGAAGGACACCAGCACGCTGCAGCGCCGCCTCCCGCGCTGCGTCCTCGCGCTCGCGCACCCGGCGAGACGCGGACAGCAGGAGGGCCGACGGGGGCACCCCAGCTTGCTGGGCCGCCGACCAGGCCAGCGCCACCGGACGCCAGACGGGCGACAGGGTGGACCAGACGTCGTCGGGTTCCAGTCCCCACCGATGCGCTGCAAGAACGGACGCCAGATCGGCGCGGACCTGGCCGTCGACCACCTGGATGACCCGAGCGAGCGCCTCGGTGATCGAGGCACCACCCCTGAGCGCGAGGGCGAGGAGGACGACGGCGTCGGCGACGTCGCGGACGGTGGAGTCCTGCTCGGGCTCGTGCCTGCTCGCGTCACGCCGGGCAGCCCACCGGCCGAGGCCTGCCTCGGGCCACAGGGCGCAGGCCAAGCCGATGAGGGCCAGTTGAGTGAGCATGACCGGCGACGGATCAGGCTCGGCTCGCCGGGCGGCGCAGTGGGGTCGCTGTCGCGGCGCGTCGGAGGATCCGGCGCGAGGACCACCAGCCCGCTGCGGTGAGGAGCAGCCCGACGACCACTGCGGTCGACGCCGGGGCATTGCCGTAGACCGCAAGTGGCGAGAGCCCGAGGAGGAACACGACACCGGGACCGACGATCGGCAGGATCGTGAGGAGGTGCATCGAGGCTCGAGGCCCGGCGGCGAGAGTTCGCGCGCGGTCCAGTGAGCGCTCCTGCTCGCGCAGCGCGTCCGCCGCGGCGCGTGCGGCAGCCGCGACCGGAGCCCCGAGGTCGTCGCTGATGGACAGGGTCGTGGTGAGCAGGTGCGGCAGGGCAGGTTCGGAGTGGCCCGTGGGCGGCGTTGAACGGCCACGAGGCTGGGCACGGTCGTGCGACGCTGCGTCGCCGATGGCAAGGGCCACGGCACCCGCCACGGGCAGGCCGGCTTCCAGCCCGAGCGCGACAAGTTCTGCCAGGTCCGCATCGCCGGGCGTGGCCTGTGGTCGTCGGCGTCGAAGGAGCTGGAGCCGGCCTGACCCCCGCGGGGGCTCGGCAGTCGCACCGGCCGATGGCGATGGCGATGGCGATGGCCAGCTGAGCACGGCCAGCGCGACCAGGACCAACGCGGCCACGGTCGTGCCAGTCATGACCCGCCCCGTCCCTGCCGGTCGAGCCGTGCCTCAAGCACTGCCCATGCCGGGCCGCGGATGAGGACCCCGGGCCGTGGGGAGGCGAGTGCCGGCACGCAGTGGACCCCGTCGGGGCCGTCCGGCCGGAGCACTGACACCTCGACGACTCGTCGGACCGCCCCCTCCCTGGCCATGGCGATGACGACATCGACCGCGCTGCGCAGGTGTGCCTCGACGGCTGCGGGCTGCAGTCCGGCCAGTGCGCCCAGCGCATGCAGTCGGGACGGGAGGTCGCGGGCGGAGTTCGCGTGGACCGTCCCGGCGCCGGCGTGACCTGTGTTGAGGGCCGTGAGGAGCTCACGGACCTCGCCGCCACGGACCTCCCCGACGACGAGGCGGTCCGGCCGCATGCGAAGGGCCTGGCGCACCAGGTCGACCATCGTGACCTGCCCCTGTCCTTCGACGTTCATGCTCCGGCCCTGCAGCCTGACGACATGTGGGTGCATCGGCGCCAGCTCGGTCACGTCCTCGACGATGACGACCCGCTCCTGCGCCGGCACCTCCGAGACCAATCCGGCGAGAACCGTCGTCTTGCCCGTCCCGGTCCCGCCACAGACGAGGAAGTTGAGCCCTCCGTGGACGATGCGGGTCAGCACCGCTCCGACCTCTGCGCAGCAGGACCCCAAGGAGACGAGTTCGGCGACCGAACCTGGACTGGCCCTGGGGATCCGAAGGCTGACGTGTGCCCCCACCTCGACGAGGGGAGGGATGATCGCGTGCAGCCGCGCCCCACCCGGAAGGCGTCCATCGACCCACGGCTGCGCGTCGTCGAGGCGCCGACCCGCTTGGGCGGCGAGCCTGACAGCCAGCGCACGCAGCGAGTCCGTCGGCACTGACACCCTGGACCTCTCCACGCCGTGTCCCCGGTCGACCCAGACACTGCCGTCGCCGTTGACCAGCACGTCGGTCACGCACGGGTCTGCCACGACCTCCTCCAGTGGCCCCAGCCCGAGCAACGAACGCTCGACCATGGCCGTCTCGTCGTCGACACCCCTGGCCCCCAGCCGCGACGCCTGCGTGTTCACCATCTCCACGATGCGCTCGCGGGACGGATCCCGACCCGCAGCGACGAGTGCACGCACCCGACCGTCCCACCGGGCGACTGACTCACTCACGCGACCACCCGACGCCAGGTCCAGTCGAGCACCGCTGAGATCGCGTCCGCGAACGCCCGCGAGCTCGGCCAGTGGCCGCGTTCGATCGCCGGCGACAGGGACGAGTCGCGCGCGATGTGGGCCAGGTGCGTGAGACCGAGATGTGCTTCGACGGCGGCGACGAGGGCGGCAGGCGGCTGCCGGCCGGTGGTCACGACCACAGTGGCACCAAGGTGTGACTCCGGCAGGACCGCGGACATCCGGGTCACGAGGACGTCAAGGTCGGCCAGCTCGCGCGTCCGCGTCCCGGTGAGGAGGAGCCACGGCGAGGCAGGCGTGCGGAGCGCACCCAGGCGCGCTCGCGGGAGGTCGAGCACCAGCGGATCTCCCGACGACGCGAGTGAATCGAGCACGTCCTCGACAGCGGCGCTGCCGGGCCCGGGCTCGGCCGGGCGCACCCGGGAGGCTCCCGCCGCCAACACGCTGCAGCCGCGCCGCTCGGGCAACGCGGCAACGAGCCCTCCGACGGGCACCGGTCCGCGGACCTGGGCCAGGTCGGGCCAGCGGAGCCCGTCGAGGTGATCGACCCCGCAGGTGACGTCGAGGCCTCCGCCGTCGAGGTCAAGGTCGACCAGGATCGAGCGGCCGTGCCGCTTGGCGAGGGCCGCCCCCAGCGCCGCCGCGAGGGTCGATGCGCCGAGCCCTCCGGAGGCGGCAGTGACACTGATGACGGGACTGGTCATGGTCGCCACGGTCGTGGCTCCGCTCACCCTCACGCTCGCTCGCGATGCCCCCTGTGGAGGACACACCCTGTCGGCGAGGACGTGTGGAAAAGGTGGTCGACGGATCAAGAAATGGGACGGCCCCAGTCGGGGGTGGGCCCACCCGACGAGGCATACAGGCCAAGAAATGGGACGGCCCCAGTCGGGGGTGGGCCCACCCGACTGCGGCGAACTCACGGGGAAATGGGACGGCCCCAGTCGGGGGTGGGCCCACCCGACTGCGGCGAACTCACGGGAAATGGGACGGCCCCAGTCGGGGGTGGGCCCACCCGACTGCGGCGAACTCACGGGGAAATGGGACGGCCCCAGTCGGGGGGACAACTGGGGCCGTCGAGCGAGCCGAGCTCCGGGGGGGAGAAGCCGGTCCGCCCTTCGCTGCAACCCCTGAGGGGAGCGATGGGGATAGTGAATCCCATTCACGGACCAGAATCAACCGAATCGAAGAACCAACGGATTCCGTTCCTCAGCCGTGCCTCATCGATGATTTCCGCATAGCGGTCGGGCCGGAGACCTCCAGTCAGCCGCCCCCGAGCCGCCCCGCCAGAACGGCGTCGGCGATCCGCTCCCCTTCCTGGGCGCCGCGGACCAGGGCCCCGATGGCGTGCGTCAGCCACAGCGTGACCCCCGCGCGGTCGCCACGTGCGTATGCCGTGAGCGCACCGAAGTACGCGGGCCCCCCTCCGACGGCGTGCCCGAACTCGGGGACGGCGACACCCGTGGGGTCCAGGCCCCCGGCGACGACGAGGACCCGCTCCAGGGCGCGGGCCACGACCCCGTTGGCGCGCGTGAACGGCCGCGCCGTGATGACCTCGGCATGGACGAGCGCGGTGACGACGGGGACGGGCAGTGCGTCGAGGGCGTCCACCAGTGCGACGACCCCGGCGAGGCGGTCCCGGGCCTGGGCCGCCTCGGGGGCGGGCGAGACGAGCACGAGTTCCTCCGAGCCCTCCCCCGCCAGACGGGGGCGGCCCAGCTCGTCGGCGGGCACGAGTTCGGCGGCAGCGACGGTGTGCAGTCGCGCCAACACCTGCAGGGGGGACTGTCGGACCAGGGTCGCGGCGCGTTCGGTCTCCGCAGTGGCGGCGACCACGCCCTTCATGACCTCCTCGACGGGGTCGAGCGGGTCGTGCCACGTGGCGGCTCCCCGCATGAGGTCGCGCACGATGTCGGCCGACAACGGGGCACCCTCGAGGTCACCCGACGCCGAGGCACCCCGGACCCGGCTCTCGGCGGCTGCCTCGGGGATGCGACGCCGGAGCGCCTGGTGCCAGCGCAGTCGGGTGCACGCCTCGCGCGCCTCCTCCACCGCCTCGGCGACCTCCGGCCACGCGGCGATGGCCGCGGCCGCCTCGACCGCGGCTGGCCCCACGTGCGGGCCCCCGGTGCCTACGCGTGCGGTCACGCGACGGGACCGGACGGCATACGGATCCCGGCGAGCTGCCGCGACTGGGCGACCACGCGGTCCGTGGAGTCCCAGATGACGCAGTCCTCCTCGAGGAGGCCACCACTGACGTTGGTCGTGGTGAGCCGGATCCGCAACCACCCGGGCGCGGGGCGGGCCCGGAGGTGGCCGGAGAACTCGATCGTCGGCGCCCAGCCGAGGACCCCGAGGTCGAAGGCGACCGGCGGGAAGGCATCGAGCAGGCAGGGCAGCGCCAGCGCGTCCGGTTCGCGCCCGTCGGCGAAGCGGATCCACCCACGCAGCTCGCCCTCACCGCTCGGCTGGCCCATGCCGAAGCCGGCGGTGGCCGGGTCGAGTCGGGCATCGAGGCGGTCGATGATCTTGATCGTCGACACGATCTCGGGCGGACCCATCGACAAGGGAATGCACTGGTCGGGATCGGGCAGGGCCGGCGCAGGCTGCTGCCGGTTGACCGGCTCGGACATGGCACCGAGGTCCCCGACGGTGCCCAGCATCCGGACGCGCTCGTGGCCGTCCTGGGACAGGGAGACCCCGGCGGTCGACAGGGCGCGTCCCACCCGCAGCACCTCAGGAGTGAGCTGGACCGGACCGGGCTGACTGGCCGAGAGGAAGTAGGCGCTGAAGGCGAGCGCGTCGGCGCCACCCCCGGCGGCCGTGACGGCCTCGGTCATCGCGCGGGCGCCGAGGGCCATGAGGAGTCCACCGTTGATGGCTCCCCCGATCAGCCATCCCTCGCCCAGCACGGCCGTGCGCAGGTCCGCATCACCACCGAGGGCCACCGCTTGATCGAACTCACTCACCCCACAGACTCTAGGCTGCCGGGCATGCGCAGCTTCGACGTCCCCACGGCGATCGTCGTCGCCGGCGCGATGCTCCTGCTGTGGCTCATGCTCTGGCTCGCCCGCCGCCAGCGCCGCCGCGGATTCATCTCCGCCGTCGACCAGGCGACCTACTCCACCCTCCACCAGGCCTCCCTCGCCGCCCGCCACCTCTCCGAGGGGCTCACCCCAGAGGCGGCGGACCGGGCGGGGCGCCACCTGCTCGCGCTGCTCGGGGCGGCGTCGCTGGCGATCTCCGACCACGCCGGACTGCTGTCATGGACGGGTCCGGGCGACCACCACCGGGACGGCACCGACGCGATCATCGCCGCCACCCTCGCCAGCGGGCGCACGACGGTCGCGGACCACGACGAGGTCGCGTGCAGCGACCCGAACTGCCCCTTGGCCGCGGCGGTCAGTGCCCCGATCGTCTCCGACGACCGCGTCCTCGGCGTGATCACGGCCTACACCGATCGCGCCTCGGCCGGCCTGACCCGCGCGACCGAGGAGGTCGCGGTCTGGTTCTCGGCACAGCTCGAGCTGGCCGAGCTCGGCAAGGACCGCACGCGTGTCATGGAGGCCGAGCTGCGGGCCCTGCGCGCCCAGATCAGCCCCCACTTCATCTACAACAGCCTCGCGGCGATCGCCTCGTTCGTCCGCACCGATCCGGCCCGGGCCCGCGAGCTCCTCCTCGAGTTCGCCGACTTCACCCGCTACGCGCTGCGGCGCGGAGGTGCCTTCACCACCCTCCAGGAGGAGCTGCGCAACGTCGAGCGCTACCTCGTCCTCGAGCAGGCCCGGTTCGGGGAGCGCCTTCGGGTGAGCCTGCTCATCGCCCCGGAGGTCCTCCCGGTCAAGGTCCCCTACCTCGCGATCCAGCCCCTGGTGGAGAACGCCGTCCGTCACGGCCTCGCCGGCAAGGAGGGCATCGGGCACGTGACGATCACGGCCAGCGACCGTGGGCACCTCGCGGAGATCAGCATCGAGGACGACGGCGTCGGCTCCGATCCCCACACCATCCAGCGGGTCCTCGACGACACCCACGAGACCGGATCGATCGGACTGGGCAATGTCGACGCCCGCCTGCGCCAGGTCTACGGCGACTCCTACGGCCTCGTCGTCGAGACCGCCGAAGGAGCGGGCACGAAGGTGAGCTTCCTCGTGCCCAAGTTCGCCCCGGACGTCGCCGCCGCCGACTGACTCCCGACTGACTCCACTCCGTATGCCGTCCGCACCCGCCATGCGCGCCCCTCGCGGACTATTTTGGTCACCGTGACATCGCCCGGGCTGACCGCACTCGTCGTCGACGACGAGCTGCCTGCGCTGTCCGAGCTCACCTGGCTGCTCGGCCAGGACGAGCGGATCGGTGAGGTCATCGCCTCCTCGAGCGGCACCGAGGCCCTGGGCGTGCTCGATTCGCGCGACGTCGACGTGGTCTTCAGCGACATCTCGATGCCGGGCCTGGACGGGATGGCGCTGGCCCGCGTGATCGCCCGCTTCTCCACCCAGCCGCAGATCGTCTTCGTCACGGCCCACGAGCAGCACGCCGTCGATGCCTTCACCCTGGGCGCGACCGACTACGTGATGAAGCCGGTCCGCGAAGCGCGCCTGGCGGAGGCGATCCGGCGCGTCGTGGCGCGCGTCGAGGACTCCGACCCCGGGGCGGCGGGCGCCGAGGCAGAGGTCGCCGACGAGACGATCCCGGTCGAGCTCGGCGGCGTGACGCGCTTCATCTCCCGCAGCCAGATCCGCTTCGCCCAGGCGCAGGGTGACTACGCACGGTTGCACACCGACGCGGGCAGCCACCTCGTGCGGATCCCGCTCTCGGTGCTCGAGCAGCAGTGGGCCGAGCACGGATTCGTCCGCATCCACCGGAGCACGCTCGTCGCCCTCCCCCACGTCACCGAGGTCCGGATGGACCACGGCCGGTGCGCCGTCGTGATCGGGAGCACCGTGCTCCAGGTGAGCCGACGGCATACGAAGGAACTGCGCGACCTGCTCCTGCGGCGGCCGCTGCGGCGCCCGTGACGACGACGCCGCCCCGACGGGTCCGCGTGACGAGTGCCCGGCGAGGCCCGACGCGGCCGGCGGCGACCTCCCTGGCGCGCGACCTCGACGAGCAGACCGGCCTCGGCGACGTCTACCTCGAGGGGCTCATGCGGGCGCAGTTCCGGCTCGCGGCGATCGTCCTCGGCCTGGCGGTGGCGAGCATCGGCGGCCTGCCGGTGCTGCTCATCGCGATCCCCTCGGTGCGTCACCTCACCCTCCTCGGCATCCCCTTCCCCTGGCTGGTTCTCGGGGTCCTCGTCTATCCCGTCACGTGGCTGCTCGCCGGCTGGTACACCCGCCAGGCCGAGCGGGTCGAGAGCGACTTCCGCGCGGCGCTGGACCACCGGTGAGCGCGCCCCTGTCGCTGGTCGCCGTCGGGGTGGTCTGCCTCCTCACCCTCATCCTCGGGGGGCTGGGGCTGCGCCTGTCCCGGGCGACGAGCGACTTCTACGTCGCCGGGCGCAGCGTGTCGCCGCGCATGAACGCCAGCGCCATCGGCGGCGAATACCTCTCTGCCGCTTCCTTTCTCGGTGTCGCGGGACTCATCTACGACTTCGGTGTCGACCAGCTCTGGCTGCCCGTCGGCTACACGCTGGGCTACCTCGTGCTCCTCGTCATGGTGGCGGCGCCGATGCGCCGGTCCGGCGCCTTCACCCTGCCGGACTTCGCCGAGGCACGGCTGCAGTCCAGCCGGGTGCGCTGGATCGCGTCGGTGCTCGTGGTGGCGATCGGCTGGCTCTACCTCATCCCCCAGTTCCAGGGTGCCTCGCTCGTGCTCCAGCACGTGGCCGGCGTGCCGGGGTGGGTGGGCGGCACGGTCGTGGCGATCGTCGTCGCCCTCGCCGTCGGGGCCGGTGGGATGCGCTCGATCACGTTCGTGCAGGCGATCCAGTACTGGATCAAGCTCAGCGCGCTCGCCATCCCCGCGTGCATCCTGCTCGCCCTGTGGTGGCGCTCGGGTCACCCGGCACCGGTCAGCCCCGACCCCTCGTGGCACCTGGCGCTCACGCCCCGTGAGCCCGGGGACCACCCCACCTATCGCGTCTACTCGACGATGGTCGCGCTGTGCCTGGGCACCATGGGCCTGCCGCACGTGCTCGTGCGCTACTACACCAACCCTGACGGCGTCGGCGCTCGCCGCACCACGGTCAACGTCCTGGCCCTGCTCGGGCTGTTCTACGTCATCCCCCCGATCTACGGGGTGCTGGGACGGGTCGAGCTGCCGACCCTGCCCGCCGGGTTCCGCACCGACACGATCGTGCTGCGGCTGCCCGGCCTGGTCGTCGGCGGGCTGGGCGGGGACCTGCTCACGGCGATCCTCGCCGGCGGCGCCTTCGCCGCGCTGCTCTCGACGGCCTCGGGCGTGGCCATGTCGGTGACGGGCGTGCTCGACCAGTCCCTCGTGCGCCCCTGGCTCGCCCGCGCCACCGGCGGGGACGCCGGTATGCCGTTCGGCTTCCGCATCGCCGCCGCTGCCGCTGTGGTCGTCCCGTATGCCGTGAGTCGCCTCGCGGACCCGATCGGCCTGGCAACGATGGTGGGCCTGGCGTTCGCCGTGGCGGCGTCGACCTTTGCGCCCCTGTTGATCCTGGGCGTCTGGTGGCGCTCCCTGTCACGTCGTGGCGCCGCGACCGGTCTCGTCGTGGGCGCCTGCGCGGCAACGCTTTCGGTGGGCGCGTCGATCGTCTGGGGCCCCTTCGAGGGCTGGCTCGGCGCGATCCTGTCGACCCCGGCGGCCTGGACGGTGCCCCTGGCCGTCCTCGTCACGGTCGTGGTCTCGCTGGCGACACCCCGCTCGGTGCCGGCCGGCACGACACGGCTGCTCGTGCGGCTCCACACGCCCGAGGGTGTGGACGTGCGCCGCTCCCGACCGGCCGACTGAGCTCAGGACTCGCTCGCCCCAGCGGGTGCCCCTCTCTGCGACGGCTCGCGGCTCAGAAGGGTGGGCCGTCCCAGTCCGGGAGGTGGGTGCAGATGTCGACGGTGGTGCGGCAGCCGGGGGTGGTGAGTTGGTGGTGGACGCGGCGCCGGCTGAAGGGGAGGCCGGCGATCG